>BNJU01005853.1_pt1 | contig 69081 bp, 119 predicted proteins | sample 8539281 | NCBI WGS metagenome assembly BNJU01 (sample SAMD00202456, study PRJDB9452) | human saliva metagenome | isolation source: human saliva | place: Japan | reverse complement strand
AATCACAAAAATAACGTCTCAGTTCGGATTGTAGTCTGCAACTCGACTATATGAAGCTGGAATCGCTAGTAATCGCAGATCAGAATGCTGCGGTGAATACGTTCCCGGTCTTGTACACACCGCCCGTCACACCATGGGAGTCATCAATGCCCGAAGTCAGTGACCTAACCGTAAGGAAGGAGCTGCCGAAGGCAGGGAGGATAACTGGGGTGAAGTCGTAACAAGGTAGCCGTATCGGAAGGTGCGGCTGGATCACCTCCTTTCTAAGGAAAAAGTAGGGGTTGTGAGTACTGTTTAGTACTAAATTAGATTGGTACTGAAAAATCAAAACATTAGCGGTGTCGATGCGCCCTGGGGATACACCCTGTTCCCATTCCGAACACGATGGTTAAGACCCGGTCGGCCGATGGTACTATACTGGAGACGGTATGGGAGAGTAGGTGGATGCTGCATTTTTTTCACTTGATGAAAGGAGTGTGAAGCTGCAGCTTAGGGAAAGAGCACCTGCGTAGCGTAGCGAAGCAATGGTGTTACTATAAAAACACTTAATGAGAACGATCACGAAGTTCGAATCTAGAAAAATAGCACACTCATCGAGCGAAGCGAGATGATGGTGTTACCAAAACTTAGTAAGGGCTATAGCTCAGTCGTTAGAGCGCACGCCTGATAAGCGTGAGGTCGGTGGTCGAGTCCACTTAAGCCCAGCATGAGATAACATCAGCATATCCTTTGAGAGGATGAGATGTTGAGTTCGAATTTCAAACTCACTGTTGAGGCAAAAAGCTTTAACGATGTACCTTGAAAAACTGCATACCAAACGAGAAATTATATAAATATTTTTATAATTAGACATCCGAGGTATAATTACTATCGAAAGTGATTAATATTTTTAATAACAAAAAAATAAATTTTTTTAAACATAGTGTATGATACACGCTAGTGTCATACATAAAACACTAAATCTAAAATGATTTAAGAGGTTAAACATAAAGAGCGTAGGGTGGATGCCTAGGCACTGACAGCCGAAGAAAGACGTGACAAGCTGCGAAAAAGCTGCGGGGAGAAGCACATATTCAATGATCCGCAGATGTCTGAATGGGGAAACCCACTTGGAAGAACTCCAAGTATCTGTACGCCAATACATAACGTACAGAGGGGAACCCGGTGAACTGAAACATCTAAGTAGCCGGAGGAAAAGAAAACAACAGTGATTGCGAAAGTAGCGGCGAGCGAAATCGTAAGAGCCCAAACCGTGGTGCGTGCACTGCGGGGTAGAGGACTGCAATACGAGTAAGATATATTACCTGAACCGTTTTGGAAAAGCGGGCCAAAGAGCGTGAGAGCCGTGTAAGGGAAAATATATTGAATCCAGCAGTATCCGGAGTACCACGAGACACGAGAAACCTTGTGGGAAGCAGGGGGGACCACCCCCCAAGGCTAAATACTAGTCAGTGACCGATAGCGTATAGTACTGTGAAGGAAAGGTGAAAAGAACCCCGGGAGGGGAGTGAAAAAGAACCTGAAACCCTATGTTTACAAACTGTGGAACACCGAAAGGTGAACCGCGTACTTTTTGTAGAACGGTCCGGCGAGTTACATGTACAGGCGAGGTTAAGTATTAAAGATACGGAGCCGAAGGGAAACCAAGTCTTAATAGGGCGATGAAGTCAGTATGTGTAGACCCGAAACCGGGTGATCTATCCATGTCCAGGTTGAAGTTCGCGTAAAAGTGAATGGAGGACCGAACGCACATCCGTTGAAAAGGGTGGCGATGAGGTGTGGATAGGGGAGAAATTCCAATCGAACCCGGAGATAGCTGGTTCTCCTCGAAATAGTTTTAGGACTAGCCTCGTTATTAGTTCACCGGAGGTAGAGCACTGAATTTTTTGCGGGGGCGTCAAAGCCTACCAAGAGATATCAAACTCCGAATGCCGGCTAGATGATTGACGGGAGTCAGACTACACGAGATAAGTTGGGTAGTCAAAAGGGAAAGAGCCCAGACCTACGGCTAAGGTCCCAAAGTGTGTGTTAAGTGGAAAAGGATGGGATTTCGAAGACAGCTAGGATGTTGGCTTAGAAGCAGCCATACATTAAAAGAGTGCGTAACAGCTCACTAGTCGAGAGGTCCTGCGCCGAAAATGTCCGGGGCTAAACACAACACCGAAGCCTGGGAATGTAGTAATACATTGGTAGAGGAGCATTCTTAGAGGCGTAGAAGCCATACCGAAAGGAATGGTGGAGTAATAAGAAGAGAGAATGCCGGAATGAGTAGCGAGAAAGAGGTGAGAATCCTCTTGGCCGAATATCTAAGGTTTCTGAGTAAAGCTGATCTACTCAGGGTAAGTCGGGGCCTAAGGCAAGGTCGAAAGACGTAGTCGATGGATAACAGGTACAGATTCCTGTACTACATATAATCAGAACTGTGGGGGACACGGAGACTAAAAACCGAACCCGGGAGGACAAAAAAACCGGGGCAAGCGAAGTACCTGTATGGGAGGAAAAACCACCATGCAAAGGGGAAAAACGTGATGCGTACCGAAAAATTAGTAGGGAAGTCGGTTAGGGAGCCGTCAAGAAAAAGCCGCTATTGTGTTATATGTACCCGTACCGCAAACCGACACAGGTAGATGAGGAGAGAATCCTAAGGCCGGCGGGAGAAGCATTGTTAGGGAACTCGGCAAAATGACCCCGTAACTTCGGGAGAAGGGGTGCCACTGTAAAACGAGTGGTCGCAGAAAAAAAGGCTCAAGCAACTGTTTAGCAAAAACACAGGTCTATGCGAAACCGCAAGGTGAAGTATATGGGCTGACGCCTGCCCGTGCCGGAAGGTTAAGAGGAGAAGTCAGGAAACGAAGCTTTGAATTGAAGCCCTCGTAAACGGCGGCCGTAACTATAACGGTCCTAAGGTAGCGAAATTCCTTGTCGGGTAAGTTCCGACCCGCACGAAAGGCGTAATGATTTGAGCGCTGTCTCAACAATGCACCCGGTGAAATTGAAGTACCAGTGAAGATGCTGGTTACCCGCGCCAGGACGGAAAGACCCCATGGAGCTTTTACTCCAGTTTGGTACTGGGATTCGGTAATACTCGTACAGGATAGGTGGGAGACTAGAAGCATGGACGCCAGTTTATGCAGAGTCGCCGTTGGGATACCACCCCTGTATTGCTGGATTTCTAACCTGCATCCGTGATCCGGATGGGGGACAATGCCAGACGGGGAGTTTGACTGGGGCGGTCGCCTCCGAAAGAGTATCGGAGGCGCTCGAAGGTTCCCTCAGAATGGTCGGAAACCATTCAAAGAGTGCAAAGGCAGAAGGGAGCTTGACTGCGACACCGACGGGTGGAGCAGGTACGAAAGTAGGACTTAGTGATCCGGTGGCATAAAGTGGGATTGCCATCGCTCAACGGATAAAAGCTACCCTGGGGATAACAGGCTTATCACTCCCAAGAGTTCACATCGACGGAGTGGTTTGGCACCTCGATGTCGGCTCATCGCATCCTGGGGCTGTAGCAGGTCCCAAGGGTTGGGCTGTTCGCCCATTAAAGCGGTACGCGAGCTGGGTTCAGAACGTCGTGAGACAGTTCGGTCCCTATCCGGCGTGGGCGTAAGATATTTGAGAGGAGCCGTCCTTAGTACGAGAGGACCGGGACGGACTGACCGCTGGTGTACCTGTTGGAGAGTAACTCCATGGCAGGGTAGCTATGTCGGGAAGGGATAAACGCTGAAGGCATCTAAGCGTGAAGCCCCCCTCAAGATGGGATATCTCATGTGAAAACAGTAAGACCCCTTGAAGACTACGAGGTAGATAGGGCCAAGATGTAAGTACAGTAATGTACTGAGTTGATGGTTACTAATAGGTCGAGGGTTTAACCAAAAGATAGGAAAAATTTATAATAGCTCGGAACTTGGTAGGCAGTTTTGAAGATACATTTTCTTCTTAATTTAAATATGGCCCGATGGCTCAGTTGGTTAGAGCGCCGCCCTGTCACGGCGGAGGTCGTCGGTTCGAGTCCGATTCGGGTCGTTACTTAAAGAATTCCAGCCTTTAAGTTTAAATATGGGATCTTAGCTCAGCTGGGAGAGCATCTGCCTTACAAGCAGAGGGTCACAGGTTCGAGCCCTGTAGGTCCCATTTATCTTTCTTTGAAAGATGGTATTGACAATGTATTACTTTTATGATAATATATTGCACATGCCGATATGGCTCAATTGGCAGAGCAGCTGATTTGTAATCAGCAGGTTATCGGTTCGAGTCCGATTATCGGCTTTTACTCTTAGGAGTAAAGGTAAAGAACTTAATAAAGTTATGGGGGAATTCCCGAGAGGCCAAAGGGGACAGACTGTAAATCTGCTAGCACTGCTTTCGGTGGTTCGAATCCACCTTCCCCCATTATTCAGTCACTCTTTTTAAGAGTGAGTTTTATTCTGAATATTGTTGTCGCGGGGTAGAGCAGTCTGGAAGCTCGTCGGGCTCATAACCCGGAGGTCGCAGGTTCAAATCCTGTCCCCGCAATTATGCCTTGATAGCTCAGTTGGTAGAGCAGAGGACTGAAAATCCTCGTGTCACTGGTTCGATTCCGGTTCAAGGCATTTATTCTTTTATGGGATACTAGCTCAGGTGGTAGAGCACTTGACTTTTTAATCAAGTTGTCCCGGGTTCGAGTCCCGGTGTCTCATCAGTGTGAAAAAGGCTCAAAGCTTTGATTTACAAGGCTTTGAGCCTTTTTTAATTTCTGTGATGGCTGAAAATGAGTCATTTTAATATAAAAATAGATGTCTAAAAATGTCTAAAAATCGCTTGTCTAAAAAGTAAGATGTCTAATAAATGTCTAAGAAATTTACAGTGATATTGCAGTCTCTATGGAGTTATTTACTTGCTCTTTATCTACTAAAAATGTGGCTGTACACATCTATAACCATTTTCTCTGTGTCACCTAAAAGTTTTGCAATCATCTTTGTAGATATAGCAGGCACTTGATAGCACAATCTAGTACAGTAGTTATGTCTGAAGATGTGCGGAGTAAGACCATATATAATCCGGATTGTATCTGTACCGCCTGCAGCAATATTCATTTTCTTTATAATCTGTTCCCACATTTTTTCAAAGCTTGATAAAGTCATTTCCGAACCGTCTACCTTAGTGATTAAATAATTGTCTACTGTCTTTATGTAATCCTTTAAAAAGTCTTTTAGATATCCGGGCATTGGCACTGTTCTTTGCCCTCTAACCGTCTTAGTTTCTTTTATATAGGATTGGTTAACATCAAATGCCATAGACTTTGTTATGCTTATTTCAGCATTTTCAAGTGATATATCATACTTGGTAAGTGCCAAGGCCTCACCTCTTCGCAGGCCACAGCCGTATAAGAGATAGACAAAGCATTTCTCTCTATCAGTAAACTCTGCAGTCTTTATGACTTTTATTTCCAAGTCCGTAAGAGCTCTTTTTTCTTTGCTTTTATAAGAGGGTAGTTCCAAATCATCTACAAGTGTATGCGCTACATTTATCGGTATTAGTTGAGCCTTTGAGGCAGATTTTAAAATTTGCTTTAAGGTCAGTGCAAGTTGTTGACAGGTTCGAGGTCTATCCACTCTTTCATTTATAAGAGACTGCAGTCTTGCGTAAGTAAGGTGCTGCATAGGAATATCTCCTATATCAATGATGTGCTTATCTATAATGTTTTTGTACATTAGGTATGTATTTCTTGAGCGATTTACCTTGTATGTATCAAGCCATTCTATAGCATAGTCGTAAAGCGATATATCGTTGGAGGTTACATATTCTCTTTTATATACTTTATCTTTAAATTCATTTACTTTCTTTTCCAGATCGGCGCTGGACTTCTTAGATGTAAGGTTGATTCGGTGCTTACTGCCGTCAGTATTATAAGTTCCGTCCCAAACTTTCGCACGAAAATAGCCATCTTTTCCTTTACTGTATTTAGCCTTTGCCATATGTACCTCCTTTTTGGGTATAAAAATAACAGCCATTGTCAAACAGCTGTTACAGTGGTACAATATAGCTTGTCTAGGGCTTATACTGTAAGCGTAACAGCTTTACAATGTATATGCGTGCCACTTGGTATTGGAGTACCGGGTGGCTTTTTTTGTTTTAAATTACCGAGAAATCCTCGGTAGTTGAGTGTTTTCATTTTTTGAAACAGTTGAACTTGTTCTAAAATGGAACAAGTTGCTATATTAAGTATTTTCCATTTTGGAAACTGGTCGAATTCGACCAGTTTTAAATATGAGCAAAGTAGTAATTATTTGCTTGAATGATATGAGATTTAATCAATTTTATCAGCTTGTATCTTTTGAACTACTTAGGAATTATAATCAGTTTGAAAGATACCTCCTTATACAAAAACTTTTTATTTGTCTTTAATGAAATTATATTTGAATCATGTTTTTTTGTACTAATGTTCCCTTTATCTAAAAAAACAATATTGTTCTAAATCTTCAGCAGAACACCCTGTTGCTTCCAATAATTGGTTTACAGTAATAACATTGTTATCAAGTAATAATTGTATGGCTTGTTTATGTGCAAAAGGTTTTTTTCTATTGGCATTTCTTTGTCTAATGGTTCTTTTCTCCAATATACCCTAGTTGTCATTTGATCTTTTAAGTATTTAACCTGACTATATGTTAATATTCCTAATGTATCACATCTGTATATCATAGCTCCTATTGAAGCCTTCCACTTTGACTTTATTTGAATAAAGTGGTCTATAGATGTAGAAAAGACATCTTTTGAAAATGATTCCTTTGGTAAGAGGAATGCTCCAGCAAATCTGTCAGCTTCATTTTCTAATTTTTCACGAATTACTGAATTTTTTAAATCTTCTTCTGAATAGTAGTCAGCATGCATTAAAAGGTGCCCTATCTCATGTGCTATGTCAAATCGTATTCTGACATTTGTGTCTTTATCACTACTGAGAAAAAAATAAATGGTTTATTATTAAACCAAACAGAAAATGCATCTAATTTACTCAAACGTAATTGCATTTTGGAAACCATAATTCCATTTTTCTGCACTATATTTATTAAATTATCAATAGCCCTTGTTCCTAATCCCCAGTGATTACGCAACGCCATAGCATGTTGTTCTATTTGTTCATTATCTATAGGGTTAATTCCATCATCTTCATAATTTACTTTAGGCAAATTTAGCATCGGAAAATCAATAAATTCTTCTAAATAATCATTAATTTCCCTGAATATGGCTATTTTTTCTCTTGCAGCATTTAGTGCTTTTAACACTTGTAGTTCTCTTGCATCTGAAAAAAATACAGCACTGCTTGCATTCTCATTTACAGGAAGAGGCTTATAGAAAAAAACTGACAGGATATTTCAATACATTGGCAATTGAAGTAAGAATTGCAATACCGGGTGAATTCTTGCCCATTTCGTACTGAGATACTGCTTGTTTACTTACTGAAACTAATTCTGACAGTTCTACCATTGATAGTCCTCTTGACACCCTTGCCTGTTTAATTCTATATGGTACTACTTTTCTTTTTATTATCCAACATTTCATCACCACAATTCTATTTTTTTATTTAATTTGTTTAGATAATGATTTCTTCAAAGATACGATAGATTCCTCTATTAAAACTTCCGGTACATAATTTTTCATATATCTTGACATTATCTAAAAATATTTACTGAATGTTCAATTTTTGTAATCACTACTAGGAATAATGATATTTAAGTGGGTTACTTCTCCATGCAGATATCCGTATGTAATTTCAGCATATTTTTTTACCCTCAACAACTATACTCATATCATTTTTTTAATATCAAAAGATAGTTGTGTATTTAATTCTGTATTAGCTTTAGCAAGCTCCTTCCTATACAAAGCTTCAGGTAATAATTTGTTTGCATTATCAGTACGTCCTATATTTAAAATAAAAATCCTTTTGTTTCAATATATAATGCCTTATATCGATAATTATTGACTTGCTTCATATACACTGAATAATTACTGTTAGGTTTGAATGCCGAGTTACTAAATTGTTTTTCTATAGCATATGTTCTTAAATACCCTAAATAAGGTTTTTTTCTTTTATCAAAAGAAAAAAAGTCTTGATTATCCTTAGTAAACTGTTCAAAAAGTATTGATTGCTATATTGATATTATTATAGGTGGTTGCTTTAAATGCAAAAATCAAAGTTATCCTCAAATATTCTTTTTAATGTCCATTAAGTACTCTTTTACATTTTATATGTAAAGAATTATATACCACAAAGGCAAATACGTCAATAGTATTATATTTTTTTAGATGTGTTTTGTCTAGTTTATCGAAATTGCTATGTGTATTGAGTTGTTTTTTTGCCTTTTAAACTCTTTTATTAAATAAGTTTGTCCTAAAGATATAATTTCTTTTAGTGAGCCCTACATTCATAACAATCAGGTCAAGCATTGGGAGCATATTTAAAACTTCCTCTAGGGCTCTACAATCCTCTAACTTCATTCTCGGCCTTGTCACAATTATCTTTGTTAAAATCGTCTCTTAGTATGTGTTTAATCTCGTGTCTTTTTGTCTTTGCGTTAGTATCCGCAGATAGTGTAGGGTTTAATACTACTGTATAGTATCCCTCATCTTCCATGACGAACCCTTTTATTTTTGGCGGTAGTCCGGGAAGATAAATGTATCTGCAGTTATCATTAGTCAATTTGCGTTTTCCCATATATCCCCTATTTTTTAAATTTATCTATAATTGTCTTTACCATTTCTAAGTCGTCCGCTGATACATCTTTCGCGGCGTCAAAAAGAACCTTATATTCAGGATTTTCAAAAAGGAACTGAGCAAGCTCTTTAGCGTCCTCGTTTATATAGTATGAGCTATCATGCTCAGGTTCGGGCTTGTCCTCCAGTAAATCCGATTTATTTATTCCGAAGTAGTCGGCTAAGGCCTGTACCTTTATCCATTCTAGGCATTCTAGTTCCGTTTATCCAAGTTGATACAGCAGACTTATTTATTCCCAAGTCGTTAATAATATCAGCCTGCTTCTTATTGCATAGCTCCATATATCTGCTTAAATTACGAGCAAATATCCTTCTATAATCTTCATCAGACATTGGTAAGTCTCCTTTCTTATTTATATGTATATAAGATAGCACAAAAGTAGAAGTAAATCAATAATAATTCTACTTTTTGTAAAAAAAGTTGTTGACATTCTACTTTAAGTAGATTATGATAATAATGCAAGAACTTGGAAAGGGGGAAAGCAAGAATGGATAAACTCCAAATATCATTAAAAAGCCGCAAGGGTAAATGCAGGTTTAACACAAGTAGAAGCAGCAAAAAGCTTGGAAAGTCGCCAAATACCATAATATTGTGGGAAAACGGAACAATTGCACCTGATAGAGCAAACTTATATCTGTTAGCTGGTATATACGGCATTTCGGTGGATAATATTTTTTTGCCTAGAGTTTCTACTAATAGTAGAGAAGAGGCGGTTTAAATAGGAGGTGATTTTATTGAACGAATTAAAACTCATAGAGCAAAGGAAAGTATTGGGAAAAGAGTTCAGAATATATGGAGATTTTGAAAACCCGCTATTCGTAGCCGTAGATGTTGCAGAGTGGATTGAACATAGCAACACAACGGAAATGTTAAAAGGGATAGATGATGATGAAAAGCTGACTTCAATAATTCTTAGGGCAGGTCAAAGAAGAATGGTAGCCATGTTAACTGAAGACGGATTGTATGAAGTCCTGATGCAGAGTAGAAAGCCTATAGCGAAAGAGTTTAAGAAAGAAGTTAAACAGATTCTTAAAACTATCCGCAAGCAAGGGCTATATGCCACAGATGAGCTACTGGATAACCCTGACATTGCCATAGCAGCTTTCAAGGCCTTAAAGGAAGAGAGGGAGGCAAAGAAAGCTTTAGAAGCTGAGAATAGGCAAATGCAGCCTTTAGCCCTATTTGCTAAGTCGGTATCAGCAAGTGATACATCAATCCTGATCGGAGACCTTGCAAAGCTTTTAAAGCAGAATGGCTATGATACAGGACAAAAGAGGCTGTTTGAGGAACTAAGGCAGAGAAGCTTTTTGATGAAGGCTGGAAGCAGTAAGAACTTACCTACACAAAAGGCCATGGAATTAGGCCTATTTGAGGTAAAGGAAAGCACTATAAATAATCCTGATGGAAGTGTGAGAGTTACAAAGACCACAAAGGTAACAGGAAAAGGGCAAGTATACTTTGTAAATCTCTTTTTAGGGAAGCAGGTAGAAGAAAAGGTTGGGTAGGAGGAAGAATGACGGCGAATCCAATAAAGATAGAAATAGTAACAAGCGATATCTCTAACATAGAAAGAATAGTTGAGGCAGTTAAAAAGTTAAGAACGTACAACCCTGACGAAACGTTGGAGGTTATTATCAGGGTTGAGAAATTTGGAAATGTCAAAAATATAGTTCATCCTTGGTTAGACGGTGAAACTAATGTTGATGAATTCGCAGAAAAAATTAGTCATCGACTTCAAGAATTTCTTGAAGAGCAACGCTAAGCATTTCTCTTGTGATTTCAGCAGACATAAGAATTGATGAAATAATCAAGTTTTCGGTGGATATCTTATTATCATCGTCAGCATGATTACTAAGAAATTCTTTAACATATTGCGGATCTGAAAATTTGGAAATTGCTTTTTGTATATCCGTTTTCAATAATTTTGTTGAAATCATTTTTAGTCATACTCATATCCTCCTTTCATTTACTCGGCTTGGCAGAGCCTGTAAGTAGATTGTAGGAGAGATTAGAGGGAAAGTAAATAGGAGGAAGTATGGAATTTCCGAAACAAATAATGAAAATGTCAGAACTTAAAAGTTTAGGTTTTCCACAACCTTTACTGATGGAAGCTTATAGAGACCCGAAACAGAACTTTGCTACTAAGGTGGACCCATCAAAACCGAATTCGACAATAATCTTTGATACAACCGGTTTTGATAGGTGGATAGCAAAGAGGATAAAGTTGCAGACTGCGGAGTTTGCAAGTCAAAGAAGAAGGCCTGCAAGATGGCAGTGGAAGATAGTAAGAGAGGTGGGATAAATGAAAAAGGAGCTAAAAGAGGTTTTAAACAACAATTTCGCAAACATGGACCTTAAGGGGTGGAACTTTAAAGGGCAAAACTTGACGAGTGCAAACTTTTCAGGTGCAAACCTTGAAGGGGCATGCTTTATAGACGCAATACTGGTCGGTACAAATTTTGAAGGTGCAAATTTAAAGAATACAGACTTCTCATGCGCAAATACATGGGGTGCAAACTTCAACGAGACGAACTGTCAAAACGCTGTATTTTTATCTTCAAACCTTACTGAGGCATCCTTTGAGGGTGCCGATCTGGACGGTGCGTCATTCGCACAGGCGAATTTAACAGAGGCAAACCTTCAGGACACAAACATTATTGCTGCCGAGTTTGATAATACCGTTGGTATCTATCCGGTGTGCCCAACAAAGGGGGTCTTTACGGCATGGACTATTGGAGATGACTTTGAAGGCAATGACTGCTTAGTAGAGGTGGTCATTCCTGTATGGGCTCAGAGAAGTTCAGGAACGACAAGAAAATGTAGAGCAGAAGCTTTGTATATCGAATCTATCAAAAGGCTGAAAGATAATTATAGCCCGCTTGGAGTATCACTTAGATTCAGGGATTATATTTTATCCAAGAATGAGATTGTACGAGATAATGACTACGAAATAGACAGGTTCAAGGTAAGCTCTACAGACCTTTACTTCTACATCACGGAGGAAGAGGCACTGGCGCAGGCGAGGAAACGCATATGATAGTGCATTACAATAACACGATTATACATGTATTTGACGGGCACAGTCCGCTGCCCGCACTAAAATATAAAGAAATTCATGATGCTATACAGCCTGGAGATACTTTCATGATGAAATGCGAACTTTTAGGCGGAGAAAGTGCTATACCCACTGATGTAATTTGTGAGGTTACTATTAAAAAGAAGTACCACAACTGGTGCGAACTTAAAGTGATTGAAGAGCGAGAGGAAGTTGTTTACGGCAAGAAAAAGAAGAGGTCTATCAGGATTAAAAGAGTGGAGCATGACATGTCTGCCACAATGGGACAGATACTTATGGATAGCACTCTGGGAGCGATACTCTGCAGTCCTGCTTTGAGTAAGGCTCTTGAAAAGAAAACATTGAAAGATTTATTAGAAGATAAGGAACTGGGAAGAAATCTTCTCAGTAAAGGAGGATTTAAATGTCTAAGGTAGCAGAAGAAAAAGTAATTGTGCCGGATGTGTGGTCTGACAAAAAAATTGAAAGAAGAATAGAGACCCTTGAGAGCAGACACAGCAAGCAAGTGCAGGATTTAAAGGAAAGAATAGAGGAACTTGAGTACGCTCTTGACGGTGTAGAAAAGGCATTTTGGGGCGGAGTGATAGGACTTATAGTATTTGATTTGGCTATATTAGCGATAGCGATTTTTTAATAGAGAAGGAGAACAATATGGAGAAGTTTAATGAGAATCAAATGAGAGAATTTGGCAAGGCCGTAGCACCTGCTATAGAGGCTATACAGAACGCAAAAAAGCGATTTGAAATAACAGGTATTGCAACATTTAATATCGCTGACGACTGGATGGATGCATATGGCAACGGACTTGGTGATTGGACACTTACAAAGAAGTTCGATGGAAAGTACAGGATAGAGAAAAAGAAATTAAGCTACTGTTTGACGAAGAGGAGGCATAAAAATGTGTGATATATGCGGAGTAACTCCGTGTGATTGCAGATGCCCAAATGCTACACAAAAAGCAGTCTACATTTGCACTGAATGTGGTGAACCTATATGCGAGGATGACTGGTATTGGGATTCAGATGACGGTCCTATATGTGAGAGATGTATGGGCGAAATGAGCAGAGAACAAATATTGTATTTATGTGGTCAGCCACTTAAGAAGGCAGAATGGGAGATTGAATGGAGAAATTGACAATACAAGAAATGAGCGAAATAGCAAGCAATATAACCCCTATTAAAGAAGATATTTTTACAAACCCCGGTGCATTTCAAAACTTATTTAACTTTGGGAAGATGCTTGCCTCAAGCTTGATAATTCCACAAAACTATCAACAAAAGCCGATGGACTGCGCTATTGCAATAGATATGGCTAATCGTATGAATGTAAGTCCTATGTTTGTAATGCAAAATCTTTATGTTGTTAAGGGTAAGCCTTCATGGAGTGGGCAGGCATGTATAAGCATGTTACAGAACTACAAAGAGTACAAAAAGGTTAGGCCGGTATACTTTGGTGAGAAAGATACAGATAATTGGGGATGTTACATAAAAGTTGAAACGGTAGACGGTGAAGTTATAAAAGGTCCGGAAGTGACAATGAAGATGGCAAAGGCCGAAGGCTGGATAAGCAATCCAAAATGGAAAAATATGCCTGAACAAATGCTTGGCTATCGTGCAGCGGCTTTCTTTGCAAGACTGCACATACCAAACTTACTAATGGGTTGTTGCGTTGAGGGAGAGGCGGAAGATATTGCACCAGCAAGGCCTAAGGCTCACGATCCGTTTGAAAAAGAGGAGACCGTAAATGACACTGACAAGCAGTAACTACTTTAGTGCAGAGGCTAACAGAGAGTATTTATCTGTTAGCCAGTACAAGGATTTTGTAGGGAGTACAGGAATAAAAGGATGTGAAGCAAGGGCATTGGCAGAGCTAAACGGCGAATATGAGAGAGAAAAGAGTACCGCTTTGTTGGTTGGCAGTTATGTAGATTCTTACTTTGAGGGCAGTTTAGAGCAGTTTAAGGCTGAAAATTGCGAGATATTTACAAAGCAAGGTACTTTAAAGGCTGAATATAGACAAGCTGAAGAGATTATAAACAGGATTGAAAGAGATCCGTACTTCATGAAGTTTATGTCAGGGCAAAAGCAAGTAATCATGACCGGAGAAATCGGCGGAGTGCCTTGGAAAATAAAAATTGACTCTTATATTCCTGATACCTGCATAGTTGACTTAAAGATTGTCAAGTCGATTCGCGACAGGTTTTATGTAAAAAAATACGGTTATATGGATTTTATTACAAATTGGGGATATGAAATTCAGGGAGCCGTATATCAAGAAATTGTAAAGCAGAATACAGGAAAGGTATTGCCTTTTTATATAGCGGCGGCCAGTAAAGAAAAGATTACAGATATTGAAATCATACAGATAAATGATGAGGCGTTGGCGGCGACCCTTGAAAAGATTAAGGAGCATGTTGAAAGAGTTGTGAAGATAAAAAATGGTGAGATAGAGCCGGAAAGATGCGGAACCTGTGACTATTGCAAGTTTACAAAAGTTCTTTCAAGACCAATGCTTTACACCGATTTAATATTAGACGAAGTGGAGGATACAGAGTGAATCAAGCTATTATATGCGGAAGGTTAGTAAGAGATCCGGAGATAAGATACACAAATGGCGAAGAGGCAAAGGCGGTGGCTAAGTACACTATAGCGGTCGACAGAATGAGAGACAAAGAGGCCGACTTTATATCATGCGTTGCATTTGGAAAGTCGGCAGAGTTTGCAGAAAAATATTTCAGAAAAGGGCAAAGGGTATTGATTTCAGGCCGTATTCAGATAGGAAGTTATACAAACAAGGACGGGCAGAAGGTGTACTCAACTGACATTCTTATAGCTACACAGGAGTTTGCAGATGGTAAAGGAGCAGGCACAGGGCAGACGAGCTCAAGGCCGTCACCGTCAAATGCAAGTGCTGACGGATTTATGGATATTCCTGACAGTGTTGATGGTGAAGGCCTGCCATTTTCTTAAGGAGGTAATCGGGTGGATTTTAGCAATGAAGTTTGGAAACCTATCAAAGGGTTTGAGTATTACGAAGTTAGCAATCTTGGTAGAGTTCGTTCAATTTCTCATGTGGATTCCATGGGTAGAATGAAAGTTGGGAAAATTCTCGAACAGGGTTTTGATGGCAAAAATAATTATCTGCATGTTGGATTAGGGAAAGGCGGAGCAAAAAGATACAGTAAAAATGTTCATCGCCTAGTTGCATGTGCTTTTATCCCTAATCCGCATGGTTTCAAAGAAGTAAACCACAAAGACGAAAATAAAATAAATAATTCCGTAGATAATTTAGAATGGTGCAATCATAAATATAATAACAATTACGGTTCCAGGGCCGGTTCATTTCGTGGAGAGAAAAACCCGCGGAGCAAGATTGGCTGCGATTGCATTTCTTTTATAAGAAAAAACCATAAATCGTGTGGAGGGGAATATAGAAATTGCGACCTTGCAAAAATGTTTAACATATCAGAGTCTCATGTCTCCTCAATAGCACACAGGAGGCGTTGGAATTATGATGATACAGTGTGACAGCAGAGAAGGCAAAAGTCAACTGCACAGAATTGAAACGCAGTTTGACCGGCATGGAGTAAATCATTTCGTTTCAAAGCTTTATGTCGGTGACTATATGAATTACGACAATCCAAGACTTGTAGTTGACCGCAAGCAAAATTTGAGTGAGCTTTGCGGAAATGTTTGTCAGGATCATACACGCTTTAGAAATGAGCTTTTGAGGGCGAACGAAGCAGGAATTAAAATTGTATTTTTATGCGAGCATGGAAAAGGCATAAAGAGTCTTGAAGATGTGCAAAACTGGGTAAATCCCAGGCGGTATGTCCGCGTAAAGTCTGCTACTACAGGCAGATGGGAAACATTTGAAACTAAGGCGATGACAGGGGAAAAGCTGTATAAGGTGCTTTCAACAATAAAAATTAAGTATGGATGCGACTTTGTTTTTTGCAATAAAGAAGAAACAGGAAAGAAAATAATAGAAATCCTAAGGAGGTGAGTATGACATCTGAAGAAATAAAGGAAAAATATTCAATGTCGGAAATCCTTGAGCGATACGGATTTAAACCAAACAGGGCAGGATTTATATGCTGCCCTTTTCATAGGGAAAAAACCCCGTCAATGAAAATTTATGCAAAATCTTTTTATTGTTTCGGCTGTGGAAAACATGGAGATATCTTTGATTTTGTCGCAGGTATGGAAAATTGTAACTTCTCTGAGGCTTATAGGAGCCTTGGAGGAGTAGAAGACAACAGCCGAAAGGCTAAGTTTGCAGAGTACAGAAGACGTAAAGCACGTGAGAAGGCTGTTAGAATCGCACAGGACGAACGAAACAAGCTTAGAGGTATATTTGATAAGCAAGATGAATTAAGGGCGTTGTTGAGCGAATTAGAGCCTTTAAGTGACGAATGGGCAAACTGTTACAGGGAACTCTTACAGGTGACAGTAGAGCGAGCAAAGTTGAGCAAGGAAGAAGATGTATATGAGTATGCATACACTTATGTATCTTCAGCAATGTATCAAGATTTTTATAGTGAAGGAGCAGGTTGATGAAGAAAATTGAAGAAGTGACTAAAAGCGACTTGCTCTCAAGAGAATTCATACAGGAAGTATTTGACGAAGAAGATGAAATCGAACGAGGCGTAAATATAGCCAATTTGATGGACAGAGCAAGAGAGCTGAAGGCATATACGGAGTTCAAGGTATTGCTTGATGCTTTCAGAAAAGCTGAAAGAGAGGCACTACCTGAAAAGACAAAAGGTACTCTTTGCCAGTGGACCAACTTTGAAAGTGATGAATACAACAATATGATTTGCGGTTATTGGAATGCTACAGAACGTGGAATACTTAAGCCTAATTCAGACGAGTATGCCTGCTATCATCCCATACTACCGATTGAAAGATTGAAAAATATTGAAACCGGGGCGGAGCAAATAAAGCTTGCATATAAGCGTAACGGAACTTGGCATGAAATAGTAGTACCTAAGTCTTTGATAGCTTCAGCAAGTAAAATAGTAGCCTTAGCGGACAGGGAGTAGCAGTTACAAGCGAAAATGCAAAGCTCTTAGTAAAATATTTATCAGATGTGGAAAATCAGAACGATAACTTTATCAAAATTAAGCGTTCGACTTCCAAGTTCGGATGGCTCAATAAGGATTTTATACCGTTTGACGGCGATATTATTTTCGATGGCGATATGAAATTTAAGCAAGTATCAGAAAGTGTTGCCACTCCAGAAGCTACACAACTTGGTTAGACCATGTAAGAACTGTAAGAGCAAGAAAAAGGATTGAAAGTAAATTTTGTTTGGCAGCGTCATTTGCAAGCGTCCTGGTTGCTCCATTAAGAGGCCTACCCTTCTTTGTAGACCTTTGGGGAGGCACTGAGGCGGGCAAATCGGTGGCTTTAATGCTTGCAGCGTCCGTTTGGGCAAATCCGGACGAAAATGCATTTATAGGCGATTACAAGAGTACTGAGACGGCACTGGAGGCAAAGGCTGATATGCTAAATCACTTGCCAATGCTACTTGATGATACATCAAATCAGAACAGGCGTTTAGCGGAAAACTTTGAAAGTCTTGTATATGTGCTTTGCTCCGGGAAAGGCAAGACAAGGAGCAATAAAGATATTGGTATAAACAGAGAAAGCAGGTGGAAAAACTGCATAATAACCAACGGTGAAAAGCCTTTGACTTCTTATGTCAATCAAGGTGGAGCAATGAACAGAATCTTAGAGATAAGCTGTGACGGCTATATCTTTGAGGATCCAAGGCTTACGGCTTCAGTGGCGAAAAACAATTATGGTTATGCCGGGCGAGAGTTTGTAAAATTTCTGAAAGAAATCGGAGTTGAAGGACTTATGGAAATTCAAAAAAGCTTTCTTGATGAACTTGACAATGATGAAAAAATGCAAAAACAAAGCTTATCACTTTCTATAGTGCTTACAGCCGACAAGATAGCGACAGATTATATTTTCAAAGATGGTGAGTATATAGACATTGAGGAAGCAAAGCAGACTTTAATTGATAAAAATGAACTTTCGGATAATGAGAGGTGTTACAGGTATATCGTTGATAAGGTGGCCATGAACCCCGCAAGGTTTGATCCACAAAACGAGGTTGTGGAGAAATGGGGGATTATAGAAGACGGTTATGCTGTAATTATTTCAACTGTTATGTCAGATCTTTGCAAACAGTCAGGATTTTCAAGAGTATCGTTTTTGAAATGGGCAAGTGATAAAAAAATTTATTGCTGACAAATAAAGGAAGAACTGATTCTTTGAAAAATTCAACGGAACCCCTGTGCGTTGTGTAAAATTAAAATTGTCAGATAATAGCGACTTTAATGGTGGTTTTTGAACAAATTGATATGATAAATAATGATATACTGCCGTTTAATTAGAGTATTGTCTGATAAATGTGAACCAAATCAAGGTTACAAAAAAATATTATGGTTACAGGGAAAAAACCTTAGAAAGCTAGTGTTTATGCGGACTTGGCGGTGGAGTAACCATGTAACCGCCGAAACCATGCACATGTATATGTATATATATAAAAATATTTTTTCAATATTTTATGTATAAAAAAATTTTTTTCTCTATATGTGAGAGTGTGTTTTTATGGTTACATGGTTACGGTATCCCCGAAAGCCTTTATCCATAAGGGTTTAGGGCGTATCCAACACATAAAAAATGAAAGGTTACACATGGTTATAAAGGTTACGGTAGAGTGATTATATAGTCTGATATAATCAGATTTATAGAAATATAATTCAATAATAGAAAAATTATAATATAAATTATTAGATATTCACACTATAAATAGAGCTATTATTATCTATTTAGAAACAATTTAGGAGCTTTTAAAGGATATGGACTACAAGGAAATAATGCCGAATGACAAGATAATTGTGATGATAAATGACATACACAACAAATGGTGGAAGTCGGCAAGGGAGTTTGATGAAAAAAATCGGATAAAGACGAGGTTGCAAAGTCTATGCAGGTCTTAATGAAGTATGTTGAGGCGAATTATTCAAGCTATCCTATAGCTTGCAAGATCATGGAGGCTTACATAGACGAACTGGACGCAAGGGTAAAAGGTGGATACAGAAGTTTTGAGGGAGAGAAGGAAAAGAATGAACGAAGATAAATACATCAAATGCGTTGATAAAAATGACATGGAGGCAACGGCATATCAGTTGTGGGAAGAACTAAGAGTTGATACAAAGTTTTGCTATGAGAAAGATGGAGTTGAAGGATTTTGGCTGGAAATAAAGGAGTAAGAGCATGACAAGAAAAGAGATATTAGCAGAAGCAGAAAAGTGTGTATGCAATGATAGAAATGTACAGTATGGTGAGCCGGAGGATAACTTTAATACTATAGCAAAGTTCTGGAGTGCTTTCTTAGATATACACATAACAGCGCCACAGGTGGCCGCGATGATGATATTGATGAAAACAGCAAGAATCAAGGCAAGTGCAGGAAGAGATACGGACAGTTGGGTTGACGCCGCAGGATATTCTGCTTGTGGTGGAGAGCTTATGCATAGAAAGACTGAATAGATTTAATTATAAGATAGCTAGAATAACGCACACGGTACTTTAAAGGCATTAGTCCTTTTATACCTGAATAAGCTAAAACGCCGTGTGACGCAAAATAGGAAAGGTAGCGAGGGCATGAAAAAAATAGTTACACATATCGACGGAGGTGGAAGATGGAAATGGAAAAAGCGAATGATGTCAAAAGCCTGCTTTTACGGTGTGCGACATGATTTAGGATTAATAAATCTTGGATATGCAGACATACAAAAAAATTGGAAGAGTGGATAAAAGATGGGCATATGGAAGCGGAGTTTTTTTGTGGGGTAGGTCGAGATATAGAAAGGCTAGAGCCACATACCTTGCTCTATGATGACTACATACAGATAACCATAGAAACAATAAAATTAATTTATAAAAGAATTGATGAAATAGAAACTAGAGTTAATGAAGATTTAAAAAAAGCAATAAGAATTTTAGAAGGTGAAGATGAGTAGCGATATCAAGCACAACGCCGAAGGCTACAAGGACAGCACTAGCGTACAAAGCTATCATGGCGATAGAGGAAGTGAAGAAAAGAAAGATGAAGGAACAGGCTGAACACGACAAACTTGTACAGCATATCAAGTACATAGTTGAGATTGCGGGGTTTAGGCTTTGCGACAGGGTTAAGCTTGTACATAAGCAAAGCGGAAGGAGGTATGAGTAATTGGAGTTAAGTGAGTTGAAGTCGAAAGTATTAGAAATCTTTGAAATTGCAGAAGTAAAAGATTTAGGATCTGCACTGATGAAAAATCTTGACAATTGTGAGAAGATGCGGGCATTTGAAGAAGTTGTGAATGGCGACTTATCAAAAGATTGGCTACAAAAGATTTATCAGTACCATGAAGCGGACCGCAAAGAAAAGAAGCAAGATTACACGCCTGCAAGCCTTGGGAAGCTTTTGGCTAAACTGTCGGGGAATGGAGATACTGTAATAGACCTTTGTGCGGGTAGCGGTGCTTTGACTATTCAGAAATGGAATGAAAATCACAATCAAAGATTTTTGCTATATGAATTAGACGAGAATGTAATCCCATATCTGCTGTACAACTTAGCAATAAGAAACATAGAGGCTACAGTGATGAGGGGGGATGTATTGAAAAATGAAGTATATGAAAGTTGGGAAGTAAAGAAGGGAGAAAAATATGGGAAGTGTATTGCTATCAAATCCACCTTATAACTTGAAGTGGGAGCTACCAAGCATGGCAGGGTTCGACCAAAGGTTTATGGGATATGGAGTGCCACCGAAAAACAATGCAAATTATGCTTTCATACTTACAGGTATAAATTTAGCGGATAAATCTATCTTTCTGCTACCACTCTCAGTGTTAAGTCCAAAGCAAGTAGAGAGCGACATAATAAAAATGCTTGTAAGCGAAAATTACCTTGAGTCGGTTATATTACTGCCGGGTGATATGTTTGAATCCACAAGTATACCCGTTTGTGTACTATCTTTTAATAAAAACAAGGCTACTACAAAGGTTGCTTTTATAGATGCAAGAGAAATGGCCGAAAAAGAAATCAGAGAGCAAAGAGGGCAGTTCGGTGGAGCTTCACACGAAGGCAGAGTATACAAAAAAGAAGTCAACGTATTGAGCGATGAAGTCATAGAAAAAATAGATGCAATTATAAGAAACTGTGAGGACATAGCAGGGATATCTAAATGCGTAAGTATAGATACAATAGCAAGTAAAGAATATTCAATAAGGCCACAGGACTATATAACATCTGCTGAGGCGGAAGAGGTGCACAGAAGTTATAAAGATATAGCAAGTGACTATAATCGCATAATACAGAGCAAAAACGCGCTTAAAATAACAGTGAATGAAACCTTGGCTAAAAACTTTAGGACTATATAATGCGTATGCAAATAAAAAAAGAAAAATGATATCGAGAAAAGTTTTAAGGTAGTGGGCGAAAAGGCAGATAAAGAAGATTATATATCTCTTACAAAGTCTGCAGTTTTTAAAATTGAATGTAGAAGCGACAAAGCATTTCCCGAATTGCTTACCGTATTTGTATCAATGTGGAAGCAGCATATAATGTTTTTAAATAACGAAGAAAATAGGATATTGGCAGAGTTTAGAGATGCGATGCTACCTGATCTGATGCAAGGAAGGATAGAGGTTAAATGATGGAAGATTGGAGAAAAAAAGAGTTACAAGAAAAAGCAGAACGGGTAGGTATCTGCATGAAGGAAATGAACTTTTTTAGCAAAGAAATTTCAAAAATATCTGAGGCATTTGAGTTTATGGATCGCCATTGGCATTGTGGCATATCACTAAAAGCGGATGACGAAGATTGTGAAATTACAGATTGTAAAATTCCTTTGGATGGGCTAAACAGGTCGAAAGTGATTGACGTAATTAAAGAAAGGCTTACAGAAAAAGCGGAAGAATACAGAAGTGGAATTTTAAAGCTATATGAAGTGCTAGACGAGTTGTTAAAGTGAGGTGAAGAGGATATGCAAAATAATCCGGCAAACAATTTAAAAGATTTTATGTGGCAGTTCTTGATGGATAAGGGACAGAAGGCGAATATACCTGCATTGAAAGAGAATGTATACACTTTGATAGCTATGGCTACGCAGAAGACTGCGGGGCAGAAGAAAGGTATAAGTTGGAGCGAGCTGGATATGGTGCTGTTTAGCGTGATAGTCGAGGCTACAGCTTTAGTGCTATCAGGGGAATTGGACAAAATAAAGGAGGACTAAATGACAGCAAAAGAATATTTAAGACAGCTTAAGACGCTTGATTGTCTTATAAAAGCCAAGGAACTGGAGAAGGAAAGACTTATGGCGTTGGCCGAAAAGGTAAGCGTAAGCTTGTCAGAGAAAGTACAGGGTGGTACAGGCGGTGGAGCAGAGAATGCGATAGTTGATAGTGTAGACTTAGAGAAAGAAATTACTGTAGATATTAAAAAGCTTGTCGAATTAGTGGAGGAGGCAAGGGGATTTATAAATAAGCTGGATAATGAGAGATATAAAGCAGTTCTATCTATGCGATATATATCTGATATGACATTTGAAATGATAGCTGAGACCATGCATTACTCATTAGGGCACAATACATAATCTGCATGCAAGAGGGCTGAAAGAGTTTGATAAAGTATTTAGTGAGAAAAAAAGTGAAGAAAAAGTGAATAAAAAATGAGAAAAATAAAGTTGGAAGCGTGATATACTATATACGTGAAAAAGTTTAAAGCAAGTATACTTTTTCATATGGTCCTCCTTTATGTATGATATCGGGGCAGGCTTTTATTGATGTTTCACCTGCCCCAAAAAGCTAAAGGATACAGCTACTAAATATTTTCTTCTTGAGAGACAGCTTAACGGCTGTCTTTTTTGATTCAAAATTTTAGAAAGGAGGTAGTCTGAATGACCGAAAAACAAAAAAAGATTTTTGTGATGAGTATAGCACTGACCTGAATGCCACTCAGGCTGCCATTCGAGCCGGTTATTCTCCGCACACAGCAAAAGATATAGCTTCACAAAACTTAGCAAAACTCAACATTTTAGCAGAAATTAACAAGAAGCTGGCAGAGAGATCCAAGCGCACAGGTGTAAATCAAGACAGGGTAGTTCGTGAGTTGGCAAAAATTGCATTTGTGAATGCTGCAGATGTAATTGACACCTTAGATGCAACAGTTAAGCCAACGGCAACCGATGATGACCGTGCCTGTATCCAATCTGTAAAGGTAAAAATCATGGATGGTGATAAGGGAAGTATGGAAGAGAGGGAAATAAAGCTGGCAGACAAAGTGAGAGCATTGGAGCTTTTAGGTAAGCATTTGGGTATGTTTAAAGACAAACTGGATGTTACTGCCAATGTGCCGGTAATAATCTCAGGGGGTGACGAACTTGAAGATTGACAGTATTAAGATTCAACTGCCTGAGGTGGTAGGCAAAGGATATGGCACATATTGGAGGTACAAAGGCAGATATAGAGTCTGTAAGGGTAGCCGTGCCAGTAAGAAGTCAAAGACAACGGCACTATGGTATATATGGGCAATTATGAAGTATCCGCAGGCTAATCTGCTTGTGGTCCGCAAGGTATTCAGGACATTAAAGGATAGTTGCTTTACAGAGCTCAAGTGGGCGATAAGACGGCTTAAGGTTGAAAATCATTGGGAAGTTAAAGAATCACCGCTTGAAATGACTTATATTCCGACAGGGCAAAAGATTTATTTCAGGGGTCTTGATGATCCGCTTAAGATTACATCAATCACAGTGGAACAAGGATATCTTTGTTGGATGTGGCTTGAAGAGGCATACGAAATATCAAATGAAAACGACTTCAATATGCTTGATGAGTCAATAAGAGGTGCTATTCCTGAAGATGTAAAGTTGTTTAAGCAGATAACAATAACGCTGAATCCTTGGAACGAACATCACTGGATAAAGAAAAGGTTCTTTGATACTCCGGATGATGAGGTTCTTGCGATGACTACAAATTATCTTTGTAATGAGTGGCTTGATAAGGCCGATCTGAAGGTATTTGAGTCAATGAAAAAGAATAATCCTAGACGTTATCAGGTTGCAGGCCTTGGAGAGTGGGGGTATAGTTGACGGACTTGTATATGAAAAACTGGGAAGAAAAAGCATTTGATATAAATGAGGTCAAGAAGATATCAACAATTCAGTCTGCTTTCGGGCTGGATTTTGCTATACGAATGATCCAAGTGCTTTGTTCTGTGGCCTTGTAGATACGAAAAGCAAGACGATATGGGTATTTGATGAGATGTACAAGAAGGGCATGAGCAATGAGGCGATAGCGGATGAAGTTACTAAGATGGGATATACCAAGGAGCGTATAAGAGCCGACAGTGCGGAGAAAAAGAGCATTGACAGGCTTTATACATTAGGGCTATCGCATATAACTGCTGCAAGAAAGGGGCCGGACAGCATAGTTCACGGTATCGACTTTATACAGGACTACCACATAATAATTCATCCAAGGTGTGTGAACTTTATCACAGAGATATCCAACTACACATGGGCAAAAGACAGCAAGACCGGAAGTATGATAAATAAGCCTATTGATGATTTTAACCACTTAATGGATGCAATGAGATACGCTCTTGAGGATATCTCGATGGGTTCTGTATACAGTTTTTGATTAAGGAGTGAAGATGTGGATTTCATAAAAAGAATAATTTTGGCAATCAGTCAATTTTTTAATAAAAAGAGTATAGCAGGCATATCGGGGATAAGTATTCTAAAGAATGAGACGCTGATATGGAGGTCTTCACCTGATAGGGTAATGCAGCTAAAAGGTGCAATGTACTATGAAGGAGTCCAAGACATATTGAAAAGAAAAAGGACGGTGATAGGTGAAGGTGGAGAGCTGCAGGAGGTTAGCAATCTGCCGAATAACAGAATCATAGACAACCAGTATGCGAAGCTTGTTAATCAAAAAGCTAATTACCTACTTGGACAGCCGTTTGTAGTAAGCTCAGACAATAAAGACTATCTGGAGTGTTTAAAACAGGTGTTTAACAAAAAGTTTATGAGAAATATAAAGACGTCAGGAAAATACATGTTAAACACAGGCATAGCATGGATTTATCCACATTATGACGGTAGTGGACAGCTAAGCTTTAAAGTTTTTCCGGGATATGAAATTTTGCCTTTTTGGGAAGATGACGAAAAGACCAAAGTAAGGTTGGCTGTACGATTATACAAAACGGATGAATACACATACAACGGAACTAAGACTGAAGTGGAAAGAGTTGAGGTATATGCTCCGGATGGTGTGTACAGATTTATACTAAACGGTGAAGCCATAAGGGGTGATGACAATGCCCCATATAGTGCTTATGTAAATACTGAAAATGAAAACTATAACTGGGGTAGGATACCTTTAGTGCCGATGAAATATCATGACGGCACACCGTTACTAAAGCGAGTTAAATCCCTCCAAGACGGTATCAATATAATGCTCTCGGACTTTGAGAACAATATGCAGGAAGACGCAAGGAATACTATTCTTGTCATTAAGAATTATGACGGGCAGGATTTAGGAGAATTCAGGCAGAAGCTTGCATTGTACGGAGCTGTTAAGGTCAGAAGCAATGACTCTGAGAAGGGCGGGGTTGATACCCTTGAGGTCAAGGTAAATGTCGATAATTATAAAGCTATTATTGAGATATTCAAAAAGGCCCTTATCGAGAACGGAATGGGGTATGATGCCAAAGATGACAGAATGTCCGGTAATCCTAATCAGATGAATATTCAGAGTATGTACAGTGATATTGACTTAGATGCAAACGATATGGAGACTGAGTTGCAGGCAGCATTTGAAGATTTACTGTGGTTTGTGAAGGCGCACTTATCCAATATGGGATTAGGTGACTTTGAAGACGAAGAGGCTACTATCACATTTAACAGAGACATATTAATAAATGAGCCCGAGGCGATAGACAGTTGTGTTAAGTCTGTAGGCATTTTGTCAGATGAGACTATCATAGAGCAGCATCCTTGGGTAGATGATGTTCAGAAGGAACTTGAGCGTATAAAGAAGCAAAAAGAAGAGCAAGTAAAAGACCAGTATGGTGCTTTTAATGATACCAACTTAGGGGATGGTGATGATATGTGAAGAACTCAGACTACTGGATAAACAGATTCGGTCAGCTTGAAAGTGTTACAAATAAAGATGCTATGGAGGCCTACAGGGATGTTGAGGAAATATACCAAAAGGCTCAAACAGAGCTTGAGGATAAAATAAATACCTGGTATCAAAGATTTGCAACAAACAATCAAATATCCATGGCAGAGGCGAGAAAGCTATTAACCACAGGAGAGATGAAAGAACTTAAGTGGTCGGTAGAAGAGTATATAAAGCATGGCAAAGAAAATTCTATCAGCGGTCAGTGGGCAAAAGAGCTTGAGAATGCATCGGCAAGGTTTCACGTATCAAGGCTGGAGGCATTAAAGCTTCAGACACAGCAAAGCATTGAGGCGCTGTATGGCAATCAATTAGATATCGTGGACAGCGCAATGAGAAAAGCATATTCACAGAGGTACTATAGGACGGCTTTTGAGTTTCAAAAAGGTTTTGGGGTAGGGTTTGCCGTAGACAGGCTTGATGAAAATACACTTAGTAAAAATAATCAATAAGCCTTGGGCGGTTGACGGCTATAATTTTTTTCTAAGAGGATATGGACTAACAAAGAAAAGTTGATAGGTGAGCTTCACAGCTCTTTAACAAGAAATATAATTACCGGAGCAGACCCGGCTAAGGCTATAAAAGAGATAAAGTCTAAGATGGGTGTATCAAGCAACGCAGCAGGCAGGCTTATAATGACAGAGTCTGCCTATTTTGGTTCTGTGGCTCAAAAAGATATGCTTAATAATCTTGATGTTGAAAAATATGAGATTGTGGCTACATTGGACAGCAAGACCTCTGAGATATGTAGAAGCCTTGACGGCAAAGTATTTGATATGAAGGACTATCAGGCAGGAGTTACGGCCCCGCCTTTTCACCCGTATTGTAGAACCACCACAGCACCGTATTTCGACGACTGGGAAGAGCTGGGAATTGATAGAGAACGAGTTGCGAGGAATGATAAGGGTAAGAACTATTTTGTTGACGGCAATACGACTTATAAGGAGTGGGAGAAGAAATTTGTAAAGGATGATTCCACAAGGACTGATAGTATAGATGTACCCGGTTATAAGTTTAAGGTTGCGAAAGGTTCAAGCATAAGTGGAAGGCAGAAATTAGATGATCAAGGAATTGTAGCTAGAGCAATTAGTGATTTACCCGATAAAGTTAAAGATACATTTAAAGATATAACATTTGAATTTGGGTGCGATGGGAAGTGCTTGTGACATTGACAACAAAGTGATTAAAGTAGGTATAGGAGCAGAAAAAGAGGATGTATTCCACGAATATGGTCATTTGATTGAAAGATATATGATGGACCCAAAGAAAGTGAAAAGAATACAAGGAATCGCTAGTTGCGGGACTTGATATAAGTGATATAATGAAAACAGTTTACCAAGACAGTGTAGGAAATGATTGGGATGTGTTTTGTTTTGAGTGGGAAGCGCATTTGAAAGTGAGTATCAATCAAGGTTGTATGTATTGAAACCAGAAGAGGCATTAAATTTTGACGGCTCGATAAAAAAACAGAGGTTATGCCTGAGACTATTTCTGAGGGCCTTCAGAAAGTACATGTTAGGGAGAAGCATTGTCTGATAAAGCAAGAGAACTACTGGAAGGAGTCATACTATGAGCTTAAAAAGAAGAGTTTATGAAGATAACCACATATGAAGAGTGGGATAAAAGAGGCGTGAATTTAAAGGGCTTGATGCCAGCGACACAGAGGTAAGAAAGCACCTGAATGAGCTGTATCCAACAGCAGATATCAGTGGATACGAAAAAGGGATAGTAAAGGATTATTTCTACAAAAATAGATGAAAAAAACAGGTAAGAGAGTAAAGGTATTCTAATTTGATATATCACTATAGGTAATGAATTGACATTTGAAATAATGGGCAGGAAACTAATAAGAGAGTTATTAAAATAAAGTTTTTAAGCACCTTAACAGGGTGCTTTTTTTATTGCCGTCTTTTAGCTTTGCAGACGATAAAGAACAAAGAAAAAGAAGTGGATTGAACCACGTTAAAAAAATGTATGAAAGGAATTAAAGAACATGAAAAGAGAAGATTTTATAGCACTTGGAATAGATGAAGAGTTAGCAGGTAAATGCGAAAAAGGCAAGCGCTGAAGAGCTTAAGAATTATGTGCCGTATGAGCGATTTAAGGAGCTTGTAGACGAAAAGAACAAGCTTTAAGACTGATATCGCTGATAGGGATAAGCAATTTGAAACCTTAAAAAACTCAACAGGTGATGTTGAAGCAATGAAAGAGCAGATTACTTCACTGCAGGCAGAGAATAAGGCAAAAGACGAAGCTCATGCAGCAGAGATCAGGCAGATGAAAATAGATAGTGCTTTGGAGTCTGCGCTAATCAGTTCTAAGGCAAAGAATTTAACAGCAGTCAAGGCACTTATCAAGGATCTTGACAAGGCAGAACTTCAGGATGACGGCAGTATAAAAGGGCTTGAAGAGCAGATAACAGCTCTTAAGAAGTCGGATAGCTATTTATTTGAGGAAGCTGCTGCAGCAAAGCCAAGCTTCAAGGGATTTCAGCCGGGAGTAGCAAAGAAGGAAATCGGTGTGGGTAAGGTTGATATGTCAAAAATGTCCTATGATGAGTTGGCTAACTATATTGAAAACAATCCCGATATAGGGAACTAAGAAAGTAGAGGTAAACAATAATGGCAAAATTTGATGCAAAGAGTTTTAATGACAGAGCATTTGGTGCGTATATGTCCGCAATACCAAATGTAAAGCTTAATAAGTTAAGAGAGTCTATGGCGGTGGTATCCGATCCGAGACTTGCGGAAGCTTTTAAGAATCAGTCTCAGACAGGTAGCGTTTATGCTATTCTGCCTTATTTTGGCAGATTAGAGGTAGAGCGCAGAACTATGACGGGCAGACAAATCTAAGCCCTGAAAGAACGGCAACTTACGAGCAGGGCGTGTTTGCATACGGAAGAATGATGGGATGGACGGAGGCCGATTTCAGCTATGATGTGACCGGTGGTGTTGACTTTATGGCCAATGTTAGGGCACAGATTATGGATTACTGGAATGAGGTAGATCAGGAGGTCCTACTGTCTATTTTAAAAGGCGTATTCGGTATGAGCGCTACAGGTACAGGCGCTATAAAGACCGCTAACAAGGCTTTTGTAGACGAGCATACTCTGGACATTTCGGCGTCCACAGAGAATAAAAAGACTGACGAGAGCATGATAATGGGCGTTACAACTCTTAACAGCGCTATTCAGAAGGCTTGCGGAGATAATAAGCAGAAGTTTAGCCTGGTAATTTGCCACTCCAGTGTATCTACGAACCTGGAGAATCTTAAGCTTTTAGCATATCTCAAGTATACAGACAGTGAGGGTGTGGAAAGAGATCTAAGTATGGGTACTTGGAACGGAAGACTTGTACTTGTAGATGATTCTATGCCTGTAGAGGTAAAGAATGTAGGAGCTACAGGAGGAGATGTATCCGTCTACACAACATATGTGCTCGGAGAGGGCGCAATAGGCTTTGAAGATGTGGGTGCAAAGGTTCCTTACGAGATGGTAAGAGATGCGAAGACTAACGGCGGTGAGGATACTCTTATTTCAAGAAAGAGAAATGCCGTGAGCGTTGCAGGTATCTCATATCTTAAGGCAAATCAGGCTACAAACAGTCCTACTAATGCAGAACTTGAGAACGGCCTGAACTGGTCACTTGTTCAGAGCGATAATAAGACAATCCCTCATAAGGCTATTCCGATAGCAAGAATTATTTCAAGAGGGTAATATGCTTGAAAGGATAAAAGAGAGATTGCAGTCCATGGGGTATGCAGTAAAAGATGGTGATGATATTGCTATCAGCTTTGCTATGCAGAAGGTTGAAAATACTATAAAGAACGATTGCAATATCTCCGCTATCCCTGATGGTCTTATGAATATTGCAATTGATATGGTCGTTGGTGAGTTTCTTATGTCGAAAAAGACATTTGCTCCTGACGACCTTTTAAATTTCAATCTGGATTCAGCTATTAAGCAGATACAAGAAGGCGATACAAATATATCTTTTGCAGTAGGAGAAGGTAGTAAGACTGATGAACAAAGGCTTGACAGCTTCATTGACTATCTTTTGAATTACGGCAGAGATGAATTTATCACCTATAGGAGATTCAGATGGTAGATGCGTGGGAAGCAGGCAAGAAAAGCTATAGAGAGCAGATATAAAGGGCTATGTGACATACTGGAAAAAAGAAAGGTAAAAGATGAGGTTACTAAGGCCACTGTATTGAAAGATATGGCGGTCTTAAGTAATCAGCCTTGCAGGTTATCATACAGTAGTTCCGGCACAGCTAATCAGACCGATACTGTATCGAACATAGAACAGACTATTAAGCTGTTCATTGCTCCGGAGATTAAGATTGCTCCAGGATCTAAGCTTAGGATAACTCAAAACGGAGTAACTACCGACTATATATCAAGCGGAGTGCCTGCCGTATATGAGACACATCAGGAGGTGTCCTTGGAGCTTGAAAAGGAGAACGCTTAATGGCTAGTTGGGGAAGAGCAGACTTTGAGGCTTTTAGAAACCTTCAGGAGAAGATACAGAGCCTTAAAGATATTGATATGGATGCTTTTTGTACTGAATGCAGTAAAGAGATTGCAGCAAGGCTTTTAAGTTTGGTTGTGAGAAGAACTCCTGTGGGCAAGTATCCTTCAGGAAGTGGAAAAGTTGGCGGTACACTAAGAAGGGGTTGGGGTGCAGTAGCAGATATAAACGTTGTTAAAGAAGGTGATACCTATACGGTAACGATTATAAACCCGGTTGAATATGCTTCTTATGTTGAATTTGGTCATAGAACCAGAAACGGCGGATATGTAGAACCACAACTTATGCTCACTATATCTGAAGAAAAGTTAAAAAATGCAATACCTAAGCTGTTAGAAAGAAAAGTAAAGAAAAAACTTATGGAGGCATTAAGTGGCGGAAATTAACTTATCTTTGGTATTGGATGCTATCACAGTTGTGCTTGACAGCGTGTCGCCCGACTCAAGCATATACATAGATAAGGTTGAGCAAGGGCTAAATGACGGTGATTTTTAGTAAGGCTTATCAATACCGACTATTTAAAAAGAGGGACAGGAGAGCTAAACAGAGTCGTTTCGTCATTTGATATTATATATTTTCCAAAGAATGGGAATAAAGATTGTATTTGTATGGGTGATAAGCTGTCGGAATCGCTTTCTATGATTAAGCTTTCAACTGAGGATACAATACGATCCGTAGAGAAGTCTTTTGAAATTGTAGACAGTATTTTGCATTTTAGAGTTTCATACAACTACAGCACAATTAAGTATCAAAATGCTGATAGCATGGGACAAATATCTTTGAACAGAGGTAATTAAGTTGGGAAAAGAAAAGATTGATTTAACTAAACACACAAAAGAGGCTATTAAAGCATCTTCAAGATACTTGGGGCATGGAGATGTACTTGATGTAATCCTTGACGATGATACAGCTTACACGATAGATGAAGTTGACGGCCTTATTTATGAATTTTTTTGAAAAGAGAGGTGGAATAATGGCATTAGGTGGTGGTATTTGGACAAGGCAGGATAAGGTATTGCCCGGAGCTTATACAGTGTTTTCAAATGCTAAAAAGGCGAATGCCGCACTTTCAAGTAGGGGCATTGTGGCACTGCCGATAGCTCTTGACTTCGGAGAAGCAGGAAAAGTTTTTGAAGTAAGCAGAGAAGACTTTATGACAAAGTCGAAGGAACTCTTTGGCTACAGAGTAGATGACGATCGTATGCGTAATCTTAGAGAGGTTTTCTTACACGCGACTAAGGTGCTTGTATATAGACTCGTATCGGATGATGCAACGGCCGCGAGTAATACGCTTGCTACGGCTAAGTATGTAGGTAAAAGAGGTAATGATATTAAGATAGTAGTAGGTGCAAATGTTGATAAACCAAGCGCCTTTGATGTGAGCACATATCTTGATAATGCTTTAGTGGATACACAGACTGTCGATAATATGGCAGGTCTAAAGGATAATGCGTATGTAACTTTTAAAAGTTCCGCTACATTATCCGTTACAGCCGGAATGCCTCTTAGTGGAGGTACTAACGGCGGTAATCTTACAGGAGAGATATATACAAAGGCATTAGAGAGTTTCGAGGCATATTCATTTAACATTTTATGCTGTCCCGTTATTGACAGTACCATAACAAAGTTGTTTGTGGCATATACTAAGCGACTCAGAGATGAAGTCGGGTCAAAGTTCCAAACAGTTGTATATAAGTCTGATAGCGACTATGAAGGAATTATATCCATAAACAATGATGTAGTTGGAACGGATAAAAATTCTTTGGTGTATTGGGTATCAGGAGCAGAGGCAGGATGTGAAGTAAATAAGAGCCTGACAAATGCCGTGTATGACGGAGAATATGAGGTTATCACGGATTATAAGCAGTCACAGCTTGAGACAGCTATTAAGCAAGGTAAGTTCACTTTACACAATGTAAACGGCGATGTGAGGGTTCTTGAAGATATCAATTCATTTGTGTCATTTAAGGTTGATAAGGATTCTATGTTCAGTTCGAATCAGACTATCAGGGTAATAGATCAGATAGCAAATGATATAGCCGCATTATTCAATACAAGATATTTAGGCGTAGTGCCTAATGATAATGCGGGAAGAATCAGCCTTTGGAATGATATTTGTAAGATACATCAGGAACTTGAAAAGCTTCGTGCCATAGAAAGCTTTGATACCAAGTCGGTTGAGGTGGTTCAGGGTGATGATAAGAAGTCTGTCCTCTGTACCATAAACGGAATAGATATTATAAATGCTATGGCAAAGCTTTACTTGAATGTAATCATAGCATAGAAAGGAAATACAGATGAACGATTCAATTATGAATGCTTTGGATGCCTTGGCAGGAGCACAGGCCAGCGCGTACGTAACGCTTGCAGACGGTAAAAGATATAATTTTATGCAGCTATATTCTTTCGAGGCAAGTATGAAGATAAATCTGGTCGAGGTGCCTATTCTCGGAAAGACAGGCAAGGGAAATAAGCCTAGCGGATGGACGGGAGAATGGAAAGGAACAGCACATTTCAATCAGTCGGTACTTAGGGCTATGTGGCTTGAGTATAAGAACTCCGGAAGACTTCCAAGCTTTGATATACAGGTTACAAACGAGGACCCGACAGCTTCAGTAGGAAGACAGACTATTGTACTTAAAGGATGTCTCAGTAAAGGAGGCATACTTACAAAGTTTGATGCAGATTCAGAGACACTTGATGAGGATATCGAAGGAACATTTGATGACTGGGAAATGCCTGAAAGCTTCTCATTGCTTAAGGGTATGCAGTAAAAGGAGATTAGAACATGAGTAGAGATTTAAGTGCTTTTTTATCACAGAATGTAAAAAGGGTTGAGAATACACTCTACCCTGCGACAAACAGAATCGTAGATGAGAACGGAAATCCGATTCCTTGGGAAATATGCTGCATTACAGCGACGGAGAATGCAAGAATAAGAAAAGGGTGCATGACAATGGTTGCGGTAGCAGGCAAGAAAGGGCAGTATACGCAGGAGTTTAACTCTCAGTTATATCTTGCAAAGTTGTGTGTAAGGACTACAGTGTATCCTGATTTGCAGGATAAGGAGTTACAAGACAGCTATGGCGTTATGAGCGCTGAGGAGCTTATATCAACTATGCTTACACCGGGAGAATTTGAGGACTATGCAACAGCAGTCATGAAAGCAAACGGCTTTGATGATGAAGAAAAATTTGGTTGAAGAAGCAAAAAAATTAATTAACGGCGGTGATCCTGAAGCTAATTACGCTTACTACTGTCTCCATAAATTCCACTGGAAACCTACGGAATTTATAGAGATGTCGGAAGAAGAAATGGCTTTTGTGATTGCCGCCATTGATATTAAAGCTCAGAATGATAAGAAACATGCGGATGAGCTGAAAAGCAAAATCAGGAGATAGGAGGCTGAATAATGGCTACAATACAATCACAACTTGTACTGACAGATGGTATGTCAAGTGTGTTAAGAAGAATGAATTCAGCCTCACTCACTTGTATTGACAGCTTTTGAGCAATGCAATCCACGTCATCAAATCAAATTGATACGACGGTATTGAGAGAGACAAGAGCAAGCCTTACAGAGCTTAACGGTGAGCTTAATACATCGGTAGAAAGCCAGGAAAGAGTCAGGGAGTCGTCAAATCAAACAGATGCGATACTCAAGAAATTAAGAGAAAGCTTTTTAAAGCTTGCGGCTGCAGCAGGTATTGCATTTTCAGTTAAAGGTACCATAGAATTGGCCGATACATATACTCAGACGCAGGCGAGACTAAACCTTATTACAGGCGACTTAGAGAAAACAAAGAACTTGCAGGACGCTATAGCCGCATCTGCTAATCGCTCAAGAGCGGCATACCAATCTACGGCAGATGCAGTATCTAAGATGGGTTTGATGGCCAAAGACGCATTCAGCGTTGCAGATGAGAGCGGGCATAAGACACTTAATACAAATGAGCTGGTAGCATTTACGGAGCTTTTAAATAAGCAGTTTATTATAGCCGGTACATCCGCACAGGGTATGGAAGCTACTATGACTCAGCTTACACAGGCCATGGCTTCAGGAGTACTAAGAGGCGATGAGCTAAACTCGGTATTTGAGCAAGCGCCGACCATTATTGAGACTATCGCAAATCACTTAGGTGTTGAGATGGGGCAGGTTAGACAGTTGGCACAGGAAGGAAAGATAACTGCAGGTGTAGTAAAAGCTGCTATGCTTTCATCCGCAGATGAGATAGATGCAAAGTTTAATTCAATGCCTTACACATATGCTCAGGTGGCAACAATGATTCAAAATATTTTATTGAATGCATTCGAACCTGCAATACAGATGATAGGAACAGGAGCACAGTGGATAGTTGATAATTGGGATGATATAGAACCGATACTTGTAGGAATTGCGGGGGGCGTAGCAATAGCAACCGTTGCGTGGGGCGCTTGGACAGCAGCTATGTGGTTAGCTGATGCGGCAAATAGAGCTACAATTGCAGGTATGCTGGCTAACCCGTTTCTATGGATTGCAGTTGCACTCGGAGTGCTTATCACTGTGATTTACAGATTCATTCAATCCGTCGGCGGAATGAAGAATGCATGGACTCTTGCACAAATGGCTATGGGAGTAGGTATTGCATGGTTAAGAGTTGCATTCATGACCGGTATATACGGAATCATAGATATGGCAGGAAAGCTTTCATTGTGCTGGCAAAAGACAGGTGTTGCTGTGTCGAACTTTATAGGACAGATGAGAGCGAATGTACTTGTAGGCATTCAGAATATGGTTAACAGTGCTATCAGTTTGATAAACGGGTTTATCAATGCCTTGAATAAGATACCAGGGGTAAGCCTTCAGGCAATATCGCAAGTTACATTTGCAAGTACTGCACAAGCACAGTTCAATGCGGAAAAAGACTGCTAGAGAGCAGGGACTTGCCGATGCCGAAGTTCATGAGGACGCATCAAGAAGGGCAAGAGCATGGGAACTTTTGCAGATGAAAGGCGACTTAAACAGTAAAATGACAGACCTTAAGGGTAAGTATACAGAGTTTAAGGCAGATGCAATTGCAATGAAAAACGGAGACGGTATAGATTCTTTAGGTCCTTTTGATACAGGAGAGGGTGCAGGCCTTGCAGACAATGCAAAAAAGACGGCAGGGAACACTGCAGCTGCAGCAGGAGCACTTGCAGAGACTAAGGAAAAATCTTGAATACTTAAGAGATATAGCGGAGCAGGAAGCTATTAACAGGTTCACTACTGCCGAGATAAAGATTGATTACTCAGGAATGACAAACCAGATAAGTTCAAATATGGACTTGGATAATGTGTTGGATACTCTGACTGTTAAATTTGTTGAGGCGGTTCAGATGGGAGCAGAGGGGGTACATAATTAATGTATAGATTCTATTTAGCAAATATGTTGTTACCTGTCACGCCTTCAAAAATTAAGTGTAAAAACCAAGAACATGAATAAGACTGTAACTCTTATAAATGAGGGTGAGGTTAACATTATAAAAACAAAGGGTTTGAGGGAGTTCAGTTTTGAGCTCCTTTTTACCTTTTGACAGATATTCCTTTACAACTATGAATAGGCTGAAGAAACAAAAAAAGCTATTTGGATAAATTAAATAGACTTAAAGATAAATAAGAGCCGTTTCAGTTTATAGTAAAACGGCCAAAAGGGTTTAAGACAAATATAAAAGTTACCTTAGAAGACCTTAGTATCACAGAGGATGCAAAGGAAGGCAGAGATATAAAGGTAAGTATCACCTTAAAGGAGTATAGGCATTATGGGACTAAGAAGGTTGTGTTTGTTCAACCGACGTCCGCAGTAGGAGAGCAACCTAAGCAGGAAGAGAAAAAAGAAGAAGCCAAGGTGGCGGAGAATAGGGATTCGTCTACCGCTCAAAAGCCTAAGACTCACGTAGTAAAAAGGGGTGATACTCTTTGGGGGCTTGCCAAGAGATATTACGGAAACGGCTCTTTATACCCTAAAATTGTGAGTGCGAATCCTAAAATAGAGAACCCTAATTTGATTATAGACGGATGGGAGCTTGTAATACCATGACAGTAAATATAATGATTAGCAATGGAAAAGAGGCCTATATACCGTCACTCAAAGAAGGAATTCAGTTGGATTTGGAGCGTAAAGGCAGCCCGGGGAAATTAAAGTTTTCATATTTCAACGATGGAAACATTAAGGCTGAAGAAGGTAATCAGGTAAAACTTACAGTGGACGGAGTAGATGTATTTTTCGGATTTCTTTTCAGCAAAAAGATTTCAAGTCAGGATAGCAGCTTTGTTGAGTGTACGGCATATGATCAGCTTAGGTACCTAAAGAATAAAGATACTTACTCATACAATAATCTAACCGTCGGTGAAGTTATAAAGCTTATCGCCGAAGACTTCAGGCTTAATATCGGAGAGCTTGAGGATACAGGATATAAGATACCGCATAGAGAAGAGCAGAACAAAACGCTGTTTGATATTATACAGAATTCAATTGATGAGACTGTGCAAAACACAGGTAAGCTTTATGTGTTCTACGATAATGTAGGCAAGCTGACGCTTAAAAATATTGAAAGCATGAAGCTTGACCTGCTCATAGATATGAGTACAGCTGTAGGATATGAGTATAACAGCTCTATTGACAGCAATACTTACAATCAGGTAAAGGTTGTATATAAGAACACGAAGGATAAAACGAATGATATCTTCCTGGTAAAGAGCGGTGAGAATATCAATAAATGGGGTGTTCTGCAGCTTAATGAAAGCGTAGAGACTAAGGAGTCAGGCGCAAGAAAAGCCGAGGCTTTACTTAAATATTACAACAAGGTATATAAAACGCTCACGATAAAAGACGCTTTTGGGGATGTAAGAGTTAAGGCAGGTTCATCTATGGTTGTTATGCTACAGTTTGAGGATGTAAAGATATCAAACTATATGGTAGCTGAGAAGGTAACTCATACTTTTAAGAATGATGAACACTTGATGACGTTAAAGCTGAGAGGAGGTTTGTTTAATGTATGATTTTGTGGAAGCTGTAAAACAAGCCGCGCTCGAAGCCGTGGAATCCAAGGACCCTATGCGGTTTTGCTTCGGTAGGGTGAGTAAAGTGGATCCTCTTGAGATATGGATAGATCAGAAGCTTACGGTACCTGAGAGTGCTCTCATTCTTACAGGAATGGTGAGTAAGCATTCGGTAGAAGTCGAAGGGCAAGGTAAGATTACTCTGGATAACGGCTTAAAAGTTGGGGAGCAGGTTATTCTTATCAGAGTTGACGGTGGCCAAAAATACATAGTATTGGACAGAGCGAGGTGAGAATATGCTACCTGTAATGCTAAAGATATTCTGAATATAGAAAGTAGAGCGGAGCCAAGTAATACATTTCATATAGATTTTGATAGAGGAAGAATAACAGGCTTTGTAGATGAAAAAGAGGCATTGAAGCAAGCTATACTGCTTATCCTGAATACAGAAAGATATAAGTTTTTAATTTACTCATGGAATTATGGTATAGAGCTTGTAGATATTATAGGTGCGCATCCGGATATAGTTGAGGACGAAGCGGAAAGACTTATAGAAGAGGCTCTTTTATGTGACGACAGAATACTTGCCGTTTATGATTTTGATTTTAGCAGAAGTAGAAACTCTATGATAATAATATTTAAAGTTGACAGTATATACGTGATATTGATATAGAAACGGAGGTAAAGCTGTAGTGTTTGAAGAGAATACATATGAAAACATAATAAACAGAGTCCTTGCAAGGGTTGATGACAGCCTTGATAAAAGAGAAGGTTCTGTAATCTTTTCTGCAGTTGCTCCTGTATGTGCGGAACTGGCACAAGCCTATATCGCATTGGGGTATCTCATAGACTGTACATTTGCCGATACCGCACCGAGGGAATTCCTGATAAGAAGAGCTCTTGAAAGAGGTCTTATACCGACAGAAAGCTATCATACGCGAAAGCAGTTGCGCTTTTCAATATAGATGTCGATATCGGTAAGAGATTTTCGAGTTTAAAGTTTAACTGGACAGTGTCTGAAAAGATAAGTACAGGTAAGTTTTATATTATTTGTGAGACTGCAGGTAGCTTGCCGAATGCTGAAAGAGGAAATCTGATACCTATTGAATACATAGACGGCCTTGAAACGGCAAGTATAGAGAGCATTGAAGTTTACGGCGAGGATGAGGAGGATACGGAAGAATTTAGAAAGAGATACTTCTCATCATTTGAAAGCCTGGCATTTGGGGGCAATAAAAGAGATTATTATCAAAAGATTACAGCTATTGACGGAGTAGGTGGATGTAAGGTATTTAGAGCTACAGATTCTAAAGGCCCGAAAGCTCCGGGTCATGTGCTTGCTATAATAACAAATTCCGAGTATGGTCCTGCGAGCGAAACATTGGTATCAAATGTGCAAAGAACTGTAGACCCGAATGGAGATCAGATGGGTGACGGGTTAGCTCCGATAGGTCATATATGCCATATAGAGTCTGTAAAAAGCGAAAGAGTATCAATATAGATACTAATATAGTTTACGATGCAGGATATAGTTTTAATGCTTTGCAATCTCAGATAAATAAGGCTATAGACGGATATCTATATGAGCTTAATAAGTCATGGGATACGGTAGAAAAATGTAGTTGTTAGAATATCAAATATTGAGAGCAGAATATTAGCTATAAACGGAATTAAAGATATCGCAGATACTAAGTTAAACGGTAGTCCCGTCAAATGTAATACTTGATAAGGATACTATAGCTGTAAGAGGTACATCAATGGATAGGAAATTGATTGATTATTTGCCTGATATCTCTAAAAATGTGACTTGAATTAGACAGATGATGGGCGCTGAACAACCCGGAACTCGAAGCTTTTTGGGAGTAAAAGGGCAATAGCTACTGTGAATAACGTTTATATTAAGTCAGGATGAGGATGCTGCAAGTAGATGGGAAAAAGATATTGAAAGATCTCACACAAAGGATACAGATGAGCTTGATGTTAGAAATCTAAGAATCCTTGCAGTGATGCAGGGCAGACTTCCTTATACTTATCGAACTTTATCGTAGCTTCTTAGCAATGGTTAGGCTCTGAGAAAGACTTTCATGCTGAGTGTAGATGTAGATAAATAGAAGGTCATCGATAGTGGTGGCTTTTGTCATCAAAAGGAATTAAAGGAAGAGATAGAAAAAGCTTGCAGAAAAGATGGTGCCAGCAAATATGGAACTGGAAGTATTGTTGTGGTATACACATCGTACAGAATGCTTGAGAAGAAAACTCATGGAGCACTTGAGCAGTACACTCATGAGCAATTGACAGAGCTTGATTTAAGGTAGGTGATTTATGAGAGAAACGGATAATCTAAAATTGAAAATGCCTGACAAGACAGACAATTACAATGTCGAGGACTTTAACAGCAATTTTGCAAAGCTGGATAAAGCGGTAAGCGGTACAAGGCAGATACAAGTGACGGCTTCAAGGTTTAGTGCTCAAGGACCTTATACGCAACGTATAGATGTGGCAGGAATCAAGAGTACAGATGTGCCTGAGGTATCTTTACTGATACCTGATGGTATTACCGATAGCGCGAGGGTAAAGGCTATAAAAAAGGCTTGGAGTTGTGTAGACAGGATAGACACTATGACGGCTATATAGTGATAAGTTGCTTTTGTGAAAAAGCCTGAAACCGATATCTTACTACTTATGAAGGGGTGTAATATGGCACAGGCAATACTTTAAGAGGGTGAAGCAGGAGGCGTGAGTTCGGATGATGTGACTGCCGGCAAAAGCTCAAGTGCTGCAGGATATAAGACTGTCACTACTGATAGCGATGATGAAGTTATCGAAGGCACGATGGTCAACCGTGGAAATGGAATGGATGCAGTGATTTTACAAATGCACATTGGGAAAGCAAATTTGTAGCAAGAATGGAGGAGGGATACTACAGTCAAAGCAGGGCAGTGGAATCCGTACGTGGCTATACCTTATGCAGTGATGGCAAGCGTGGGCAGGTGTAGATGCGAGACAAGATGCTTGAGACACTCACCGTGGCAGAGAGTAAGGGTACTGTACACACATATGGTGCTTGGAATACAGCTTGAAGTGAGTAAATGCTACATTGAAAATAAGGTTCACGTGAGGGTTTGAGGAAGGATACTATCCCAAAGATGGTAATTATAAGCCGGCAGCGATAGTGCCATATGATGTGCTTGCCAATGCTATTGGAATTGACGCAAAGTAAGATGCTGAGTGCTCTTAATGTGCTTGGAAGCAGGGACAGATAAAATCAATTCACTCAGGATAATAATTACAGGGTTAACAAATCGACCGCCTTTGGAATTGACAACCGGACTGATAGAAATAATCCTGTATGTAGATTTTCCACACGGTAATGGTTACTACAATCGCTCAGATGGACATCCGCATGTCTGCATAGATGCAACATACTAGGAAACCGCTCAGAGCAGATCTGGTATTAGAATGGCAAACCGCCACAAGCCAATACGGTGTTAAACTTGTCGGAACAATTCCAAGATGGATTGCTAGTCATGGTGATATAATCATTGCAAATTCTAGTCATTCTGGGCAAGGATTTGCTTACGATTTGCCTGGGAGTAGGAAGAGGAGTGTTGTTGGCATAAAAATGGGTCGTTGTCAGGAGCGAATTATGTGTTTTACCTGCATCTTATGTACTTTTCTGAAAAATATTCGTGAAGGTGTAAATATGTTCAGCGTGTGCCTGGAGGACTTCGGATTATAGAATCAGTGAACTCGGTTTTTGACAGTGCCACTTTCAATGCATTGTATGTAGGGGAGTGGCGAATAAGGACTTTCAAGAAGCTGGAATATATCGTGACAGAACAGCCACTGCAAGCAACTACTCAAGGTATGCACAGGGCTGAACAACTATAAATGTTTCGGCAGAGTAATTTCATCTTTGGTCTAGCGGACAATATGTTGGATTTGTTTCTTGACAGAGCAATATTATTACCTTCTTTTAGGCAGTGAAAAATAACATATAAAACTGAGATGTCAGAATGAATACAGGTAGCTACAATCGAGAAGGCTGGAGTTGACGTATATGTGCAATTATACGATGCGGCAAATAGAAGCAGCTCTAATTGGTGGAATTCATAAAATGCACGAGTTCATCTGAAAATGCGGGTAGTACATACAATGGAGATACATATGAGATGATTATTGATACATCAAGCATAAATCAGGATGCATTTGTTGCACTATGTACCCAGTGCATATAGCGATTATAATACTGTCAGAGTGCGATAGGCGGCGTAACATTTACAAAGATAGAATTGATAAATTAAAATGAGGTGAAAGAATGAGTAAATTGATATTGAAAGACAAGACGGAGATAGAACTAAGTACACATTACGGTGATACATTTGTCACTGTAATATGATAACTTTGCAAAAGCTTGATGAGCTTAAAGGACAAAGCTCACAGATGCAAACACAGTGATTATGACAGTACAAAGTGATGGCAGCGAGGAGACTGTAACAGGTATGAAGCTTCAAGGGTATCACAATCAATTTCATTAAAGATGCGATGGGAGCCATTACACGGATACAAGCCTTGCTAATGTTCAGGGCAATGGATAGAGTGGAGCAGGTGGAGGCTACCTTAACAGGTCGTATAGACGCCTTATCAAATATGGTAGCAGAGCTTATGGGAAGCGAGGAAGGAGAAGGCAATGAGCAGTAAAAGAAAGATGAAAAGTTTATGTGAGATTTTATGCATCAAGAATTAAGTACGGACTTATGACACTTGATGAAGTGCCGGCTAAATATAAAGAAGCTGTAGAAGAGTTCATGAAAACTGATGAATACTTGATGATGTAGCTTGATAACAAAAAGGCTATCTTGATAACATAAAATGGGATTTTAATAACGAAGAGGGAGATAATCCCTCTTTTTATATTATGCTGAAGAAATTATTTTTCTGAAAGGAAGGAGAAGAGATAAAAATGGACAGTCTCATTTGCAGCAGGAAAGAAACTTTTAAGAGGTGGATATAGCCAATACACCAACTGGAAAAGGATACTTTGTACTAGTCAGAGCATACGGTAAAGTACCACATGACGGAGATATAGTATATTTTATAGTAAAAAGCCAGGGAAGAGTTGCACATGTGGGTATAGTAGAAGATGCAAGGAAACTTGGAGATACATATATCATACACACTATTGAGGGCAACACATCTGCGGTGGCCTTTGAGCGCAACGGTGGTGGCGTGGCCAGAAAAGAATATAAGTTTAAAGAGTCTGATGTAGGTGAAACAAATCGTATAAATGGTTTTGGTACACCCTCATTTGGTAGGGATACATGTACACCTGAGGAGCTCATAGAAGTTGCAAGAAAAGAGATAGGATATCTTGAGAAAGCAAGCAATTCAAAGTTGGGCGAAAAGACGGCAAATGCAGGTGAAAGAAATTTTACAAAATATGGCGAGTGGTATGGCGGAAACGGCAACTACTGGTGTCAGCAGTTTGTGAGCTGGTGTGCTTATAAGGCTTGTGAGACGCATAAAAAGAATTCCTTTACAGGATGGGTACAGTTTGATGGAAAATGGTTGTATGAGATTGATGGGGTAGTACAAAAATAGATGGCTACATATAGATGATAGGTGGTATGTAGTGGACGGTGCAGGATACTCGATCAGTGGGTGGTTCAAGCAAAACGAGGGACTGGTACTACCTTAATCCTGCTGATGGTACAATGCTTGCTGGGCAGTGGATTGATATAGAGAATGAATCATATTATCTAACAAAATCCGGAGTTATGGCGAGCAGTGTTTATATTAAAGAATGATAAAAAGCATATTTATCATTGGGTAGATGAAGATGGTAGATATCAGAAAGATTATGACACTGATAGTCCAGATTTAAAAACATACGGACTTGCAGAGTAGAAAGGAGCAAAATGAAAGCAAATATTATATATTCAGTTGTTGGAGCAGTAGGAGGTTTTATAGCAGCTATGTTTGGAGGATGGAGTGATGCTTTAATCACTTTGATTGTATTTATGGCAGTAGATTATGTGACGGGTCTTGCAGTCGCAGGCATATTCAAGAAAAAGTAAGAAAAAGTCTGAGAATGGTGCACTGAGTCAAGAGCAGGATTTTAAAGGTTTATGCCGTAAGGGCGTTGCACTACTTATAGTACTTGTGGCAGTAAGAGCTGATATAATCATGCATACAACATACATAAAAGATGCAGTTATAATTGCATTTGTAGCAAATGAATCAATAAGTATAATTGAAAATGCCGGGGCTGATGGGAGTGCCGGTACCAGGGAGTAATTGCAAAGGCTATTGATATATTGAAAAAGATTCTGACAGTGTAAAGAGTGAAGGTTGATATTTTTAGACTTAGCAAAACAAAAATCATAGATCAAAGAGTGAGGCAAGAGAGTTACATCTCTTGCCACATGCTTTTACTATGATGTCTAATGAATGTCTAATATAATAGGGAAGAAAGTCAGTATTTACGCACTATTTACTCAAAAAGCAAGGACTTAAAATCCCGTGGGTAGAAATACCCGTACCGGTTCGATTCGGTCTGCGGCAGTTTGAAAATAAAGCTTAAATCCTTGATTTGTAAGGGTTTAGCCTTTTTGATGCTATCAAAAGTATATTGTTTCTATTCGTTTTTAAATGTCTAAATATTGGTCTAAAAATGCCTTAAAAATTAAAATGTCTAATAAATGTCTAATGAAATGTCTAAGAAAAATTACAGTGAAAACTCATTTTGAAACAGCCGTTTTGAGGCGTCCTCTTTTCTTCAAGAGATATGACTATAAATATCTAATACCATCTTTTCTGAATCCCCCAAAAGCTTCATAATCATCTTAGTTGACAGTGTGAGTACCTGATGGCAAAGACGAGTACAATAGTTGTGTCTGAAGATGTGTGCTGTCAGTCCCTCAGATGTTGGATCTAATGATTCTATCTTTGCTCTGATAGACTTCACATATCTATATACTGGTGTGGCTTGTACGGCGTGCACGTCTTCTCTTTCAAAGAGATAGTACTCACAGATCCCCTTTAAGTATCCTTGTAGAAATTCCTTTAAATCAGGCGTGGAGGAACGCTACGATTACCTCTGTGACTCTTTGTACCCTTGATGTATGATTTATTGCGATCAGATGCTAAAAGCCTTGTTGCACGCTTAAATTAGAGCTTTCAGGTCTATGTCTGATACAGTTAGAGCAAGTACCTCTTCACGTCTTGAGACCACAGAGTAGAGTATATAGACAAGACATTTTTCTGTATCAGTGAAAATGTACTCTCTTTATATGAATACTCAGATTTTGTAAGCGGTCGTCGTTCTGAGCTTATATACTTAGGAAGTAGCAGGCCGTCACCAAAAGTATAAGATATGCGCCTTGAGTAAGAATAAGAGTCCTTTATAGCCGACTTTATAATCTGTTTAAATGTAAGAGCAATCTTTTGACAGGTTCTAGAGCTTGTCAGCATTATCATTGAGTCAAGTTTGTATGTGATGTCTTGTGATGCTGAACTTTTATACATTTCTGAAATCAGAAAAGTATTTATTGATTATAGTTTCACACATCTTGTAAGTCACAAGCTCTTTGTAGTCTTAAATGTGTCAAGCCATGTAGAGCATAATCATAAAAGTATCATCCGCTTTGCGGAGTGAATTCTGTATTTTGAACTTTTTAAATTAAATTCGTTTACTTTCTCTTCCAGATCTCACTGGACTTCTTGGATATTAAGTTTATTCTGTGCTTAGATCCGTCAGCATTATAAGTACCAGTCCCACACCTTTTGCGCGGAAGTAGCCGTCTTTTCCTTTACTGTATTTAGCCTTTGCCATATGTACCTCCTTAAATTTGAGTATAAAAATAACACCATTGCAAGGGTGCTACCACAAATGGTACAATACTAGCTTGAGAGGCATATCGATGTGAGTAGCAACTTAGCAGAGTATGTTGTGCATCCGATTATCCGGGTGGCTTTTTAATTATAAATTATATTTGATTGCGTAGACTCATTCGTCCTCTTTATGAGCTTAAAGAGTATCGCCACTCATGTGCAGTATCCATGGAAACAAGCATTTTGCTTCACCTGAAGCGGATGTATGCTCAATAGACAAGTACTTCCTTGTAAGCTTTGAAGTTTTCACTAGTATTCCGTGATATTTCTGCATAAATTTATCTTCGTCCATACAAGATACAGATTTTAATGCGGTCTTTAGAAAAGCAGATTCACTAACTTCTCTGGTTTGTCAGATTTTATTCCAAAATCTGTATCAGTCATCTGATCCAACACGGACAGTCTCAGTAAAGAGCGTCTACGCCCTCATAATGAAATGCCCGTATCGGCTTCATTTTTCAGCTCAAATCCAAATAATCCTATTTTTATCCCTTTAAAATTTATTTTCTATATCCAACAATTCCTTTGGGATATACAATAGTATCTTGTTCGCAGTCAGGTATAAGTAATTCAGCTGCGAAACAGATTAGCTTCACGCTCTACCCATGATGTAAGTAGCAGAGTGTGATTTTTATAAAAGGCACATTCTTTGGTTCTATGCAAAAAGGCATGACCCAAGTTCGTGTGCGACTACCACTCTAAACATATCGGTATCAATCAGATCCTCATTGATAAATATCCATTTCTTGCGTTTTATCAATTTATAAAACTCCTGATAGTTCATCTAATTGGCAGATAACTATGCCTATTCCTGCAGAAACTTTGCAATCCGAATAGGGTCTCTGCTGCCCAGTCATTCTTTCATAGTATGCGATGATTGTTCTTATTTTCTTGCGTGTTTTTCGGTATTCATTCTATCACCCTTATTTTTATTCGGATTATATTTTACCTTATTTTTCTAGTTTCGTAAGCGCATATTCTAGAGCATTGCGAAGAAGTGCTTTTGAAGTTTCACTGCTCTTGGCCGTTGTACATCAAAGGGCTATCAGTTCCGCTCTCGGTTGCTCCATCATCTCATCAAGACTTTTTGCAATGTCTCTTACGATCTGAAGCTGTTAAAACCATTGATTATCAACACTGGTCTTATCTTCTCAATAGGTCTGTCCTTGTGCAGTTCAAGAATACAAATCCTATCAAACATGCATTCTGGGCGACTAATTCCTTTGCACTCAATTTGAAACAGTTGCTTTGGGATACTTCCATATATGCGGCAAAGATCTGCTTGATTTGCCATTGGCTCTAGTAGCCTATTTAAAATTGAATGATATTATATCATTAATTGCTTTGTCGCTCATAATGTAACCTCCTTATAAATGCAGTATAAACTAAAAGTTATAATAGTCAAGAGGGCAAAATTAAAAAGAATTAACTTTAAGTATTGACATTTAACTTGAAGTTACACATGCTAGACTGTAACAAAGAGAAATGATTGAAAGGAAGTGCAAATTGCAAATTAGCTTAGCAGCGGCTAGAGTGAATGCCAGATTAACACAAAAAGAGGTGGCGAAGAAGATGTACATGTAGGCAAGCGGACCATAGTGAATTGGGAGAAAGGTGTGACTTACCCTAAGCCTGCTTACTTTGAAATGCTGTATAGGATTTGCAACATAGATAGAGAAAATATGCCAGGTAGCTTTCAAGTTAATAAAGGGAGGTGATTTTTATAAAAATAGAAAAGTGATGTAACCACGAAATCAGATTTGTAGAAAAAGATGGTGAATGGTGGGCAGGTGTAAGGATGTATGTGAAGCTTTAGGATTAAGTCCTAAGTGGGTTACAAGCAACGTCTTGATGATGAGGTGCTTTTCAAAGCAACCCCATAACAGATGATTTAGGAAGGAGCAAGTAGCACTTATCGTAAAAGTGAATACGGTATTTACGACACTGTATTCCAGAAAGTAGGAAAACCCGAAGCAAAAAGACTTCGCAGGTGGGTGTACAAAATGCTTTCCGAACTCCGCAAGGCATCAGGCTATGAGGGCTTTGAGATATTCCGAATGCTTGACAAGGAACATCAAAAGGAAATGATGAAAAAGCTTCAGGAGGGATTAAGAAGTCCTGCAAGGGTTGACTTTTATCAAGGCTAACACAATAGCAAACAAAGCTGTATCGCTAAAAGCATGGCTATCCAAAGATGATAAAGAAAGCGGATATGGCTCAGAGATGCTGAAGGATAGAGAGCCAATATTAGCGGACACGGTAGAGTTAATGTCGGTCAAGGATAAATACGGATTAGATGTATCAGTAAAGCGATACGATTTATAAGAAAAATGAAGAAAAGTGGGTTAGAGGAGAAAATGACAAGTAAAACCAATAAAGATAGAGATAGTAACAAGCTATATCTCAGACATAGGGGGAATGAGTTGAAGCAGTTAGAAATATAGAAAGTCCAACCTGACAGAGAACGTTGGAGGTTACAGTCAGGGTTGAGAAATTTGGAAATGTCAAAAATATAGTTCATCCTTGGTTAGACGGTGAAAACCAATGTTGATGATTTCGCAGATTAGTCATCGACTTCAAGAATTTCTTGAAAGAGCAACGCTAAAGCATTTCTCTTGTAATTTCCAGCATGACATAAAATTGATGAAATAATCAAGTTTTCGGTGGATATCTTATTATCATCGTTAACATGTTTACTAAGAAATTCTTTAACATGTTGTGGATCTGAAAATTTGGAAATTGCTTTTGTATATCCGTTTTTCAATAATTTTTGTTGAAATCATTTTTAGTACACTCATATCCCTCCTTTCATTTTACTCGGCTTGGCAGAGCCTGTAAGTAGATTGTGGGAGAGATTAGAGGAGAAAGTAAATGGGAGGATATGTAAAACATGGGTGAAAAAGAAGGTAGTAAAGAAGCCTTAGAAAGATACTAGCTCGGACATATCGAGGCGTTTGACTTCAAAAGCGTGGGCAGCTCAGCAAGTTTCAAGTAGTGATGCAAGAGTTGGAAAACTGTATAAAAGCATGAGATACAGGTTTGAGACAAATGAAAGAAGAAAATGATTACTCACCGCGAAGGGGATGGACTTTAGAAGAAATAGTCACGCTCTCAGGAGCTTAAGGCCAACGGCACTAAGATTAGTAAAGATTGCGGAGCATTAAATCGCAAAGAGTGTCAGTTTCTGCAAAGATAATCGCTATGGGAGCGGATTTATACGATAGGAGGCTGGAAGAATTATACATCAAGAACCTTGCACGTGTGACGAAGAGAGCTGAAAGTTGTAAAAAGAAATAATGGAGAACAGTGGAGACGCTAAAAGTGCAGCACTCAGAGTACCGCATAGTCCCAACAGAGATATATGAAAGATGTCTTTTATGGGCAAAGATTTCTATAACGAAAGCACTTGGGATAAGTACGCGATAGATTAGGAGAAATATATGGAGTATCCGAAACAGATTATGAAAATGTCAGAGCTTAAAGATTGGGTTTTCCCAACCTTTGACTTATGGAAGCTTATAGGACCAGAAACAGAACTTTGCTACTAAGAGTAAATCCGGCTAAAACAAATTCAACAATAGTTTTCGACACGGTCGGTTTTGATAAGTGGATAGCAAAGAGAATAAAAACTGCAGACGGCTGAGTTTGCAGAGTCAAAGGAGACAGCCTGCAAAAAGGTGCAGGGTGGAAGATAATAAGAGAGGTAGGATAAATGAAAAAGAGCTAAGAGGTTTTAAACAAAAATTTTGCAAATATGGACCTGAGGGGATGGAGCTTTTAAAGGGCAGAACTTATCAGGGGCAAACTTTGAAGAGTGCGGACCTTGAGGGAGCTTGCTTTTTATAGATGCGATACTGGTTAGTACAAATTTCGAGGGTGCAAGCAAAGAGACACAGATTTTTCATGCGCAAATGCTTGGGATGCTAACTTCAATAACACTAACTGCAAAAGACGCATTGTTCTTGTCCTGCTAATTTGACGGAAAGCAAGCTTTGAGGGTGCCGATCTGGACGGTGCAAGTTTTGTTCAGGCAGATTTAACACGAGGCAAAACCTTCAGGATACGAATCATTACAGCTGAGATTTGATAATACTATTGGTATTTATCCCGTGTGTCCGACAGAAGGTAGCTTTTACAGGATGGACACTTGCAGAAGACAAGAAATGGCAATGAGTGCTTAGTGGAGTATTTATCCTGCTTGGGCGGACGGAAATTCAGGAACTACAAGAAAGGTGTAGAGCTGAGACTGCATATGTGAGTCTATAGAAAGACTGAAAGATAGCTGCATCCTGGTTGAAGCTACACTTAAATTCAGAGACTACATCTTAACTGAAAAAGAATATGTCTATGATGAAGACTTTGAAGCAGACAGATTTAAGACTAGTTCAACAGATTTGTACTTCTGGATATCAAAGGAAGAGGCACTAGCATGCGAGGAAAAAGATAAGATGTTAGATGATAAGCAAATAGACACAATAAAAAGAATTTTTGATAAGTGCGTGGAGGTAAATAAAAAAAGGCATAGTTGAGAGTGTTCTTTAACTGGCATCCACCACACAAGTGAGGTTGAAGTTAGATATACATGTTCCAAATTGGAAAAGAGACAAAAAGGTAGAGAATGTATTTCTACTACGATTCTGGAGACTATGATAATGTGTAGTTCTTGGACTGGAGAATACGCACCAAGCGTAATAGAGGAAGAGTTAGATAGCTATATCTAAAAGGATTCTTAACGGGTAGAGTATTTAGCAAAAGGATAGGGATATATAAAAGCTGTAAAAGAAAAGCTTCTCAGTAAAGGAGGATTTAAATGTCTAATTTAAAAGATTGCAGTAGCAGATGTATGGACAGGAAAGAAGTTGGAGAAAGATATAGCAAGATTAAGAGCAGTCATATAAAAGAGGTTGAAAAAGCTAAAGAGGAAAGTTGCAGAGCTTGAGTATGATCTCGACAGTGTGGGAAAAGGCTTTTGGATGGGCGTTATAGGATTAACGATATTCAACCTTGCAGTTGTAGTAATGTTTGTTTTTGAATATAGGAGAAAAATAGAAATGAGAGTTACAAAGATTAAGATTAAGAATTTATTTGGCATAAAAGTATAGAGGCTGATGGAAAATCTGTAGAATTATCAGGAAAAATGGAACAGGGAAGACATCTGCAATTGATGCAATTCGTTATGCGCTGACAAATAAGTCAAGTAGAGATTACATAGTAAGAAACGGAGAAAAACAAGGCGAGATAATTATTGAGACAGATAACGGATTAGGATTAACCGAAAGGAACGATTAACACAGGCAAAGTTATAAATCCAGTTAAAAGCAACGGAAAAGAAGTTCCAAAGCCTGAGAGTTTCCTTTTAGAGACATATCTACACCGCTATAATTAAATCCGGTTGAGTTTGGGGAATGGACAAAAGAAGCAGTACTGAAATGATTTTGAGACTTAATTGAATTTGCTTGGGATATGAAACACAATTAGAGATTGGTTTGGAGATACCGGATTGGGTGTCGTGTGATCAAAACATACTGGCAATTTTGGATGTATTCAATCTGAAAAAGGAAAGTACTTTCAAAGAAGACAGGATGTTAATAGAGATATAAGGAATAAAAATGCATTTTATTGGAAGAAATTGCAAGTTCAATCCTGTGGGGTACATGGTGGATGAATGGGAAAATGCAAGCGCAGGTGAGCTTTATAGGAAAATAGAGACTATAAGACATCAGAGATGAGCAATTGAAAAAGCAAAGGCATTTATTCAAAGTTCAGATAATAAGATCAAGAGATTACAGGCAGAAAGGGAGATTGCAATTACAGCTATCGAGCACTGAGAACTGCAAACCGTGAAAAGCAGTATTGGGAAGTCTATAGTACAGCTTGAAGAGCAGATTAAGAGCATATAGACAGGAGCTGTCAACACTTTCAGAGACAAGATAGATTGCACTTGAGGAAGAGAAATATAACGCTAATGTGGCTAAATTAACAGCAAATTTGGCAGAGTATGAAGAATTGGCGAATCAGGAAATAAAAAGCGTGGACGAACTAGCAAGCAAGCAGAACATATTGAAGAAATGAAGGGACATATCAATGAGTATCGCAGAATGGAAAGGGCTTGCAGAATAGAGTTGAAAATCTTCAACAAAAAGCGAAGAGCTGACTAGAAATCACTAAAGGCAAGAACTTTGCCGGAGAAATATTACAAACATCCAATATTCCTGTGCAAGGCCTAAGCGTAAAAAGACGGAGTGCCGAGCATAAAGTGGACTTCCAATCAGCAATCTTTTCAGAAGGTGAAAAGCTGGATCTATGTATAGATGTGGCAATTCAAAGCCTAACGGTCTCGCAAATCATATTGATTGATGGAGTCGAAAAAGATAAAGGCTACAGAGCTCAGAGAAAAGACTTTATAAGAAATGCAAGGATAAAAGAACTTCAATTTATAGCTACAAGAACAACAGACAGTGATGATTTAACGAGTGGTTGAGTTATAGGAGATATGAATGAATTGATTGAGAACAGGAAATAATTTACCTGTATCAGGTGAGGATTTTGCAGCTGAAAACTTTCAGGATTTATGTTAATATAGGGAAGATGTTTGCATCGTCTTCCCTTTGTACCACAAGCTTATCAGGGAAAAGCAATGGATTGTGCTATGGCGATGAGATATGGCCAACCGTATGGGTTTAAGTCCTATGATGGTTGTACAAAATCTTTATGTTGTTGAGTGAAAGCCGTCATGGAGCAGGCAGGCCTGCATGAGGGGATGATTAAAATCAAATGCAGGATTTAAAAGAAACTAAGCCAATATACTTTGGCGAAAAAGGCACAGAAGATAGGGGATGCTATATAAAAAGCGAGTTACAAAAGAAGAGAGAACTTATAGAAGGTCGGATGTGACATTAAAGATGTGCAAGGCTTGAGGTTGGACATCAAATAAAAAGTGTGCAACAATGCCGGAACTTATGCTTGCATATCGATGCAGCGGCTTTCTTTGCAAGAATTCATGTACCAGAACTGCTTGTAGAACGCTTTGTAGAAGGCGCAGGCAGAGGACATATCTACCAGGAAAAGCCTAAGGCGGTGGATCCATTTGAGGGCTAAGGAGGGCGTAGAAAATGCAACTGACAAATGAGAATTACTTTTCAAGAGAAGCAAAGCAATGAGTATATGTCTGTAAGTCAATATAAAAAGCTTATTAGCTCTATGGGTATAAAAGGGATGTGAAGCTATGGCAATGGCTGAAATAAATGAGTGAATGGGAAAGAGAAAGAGTACTGCTTTGCTTGTGAGCAGTTATGTGGACGCACATTTTGAGGAGCCTTCCCTCTTCAAAGCTCAAAATCTGAGATATTTACAAAGCAAGGCACTTTAAAGGCTGAATACAGGCAAGCCGAAGAAATTATAAATAGAATTGAAAGAGATCCGTATTTTATGAAGTTTATGTCAGGGCAAAAACAAGTAATTATGACCGAGTGAAATCGGTGGAGTTCCTTGGAAAAATAAAGATGGATTCATATATTCACTGACATCTGCATAGTTGATTTAAAGATTGTCAAGTCAATCCGTGACAGATTTTATGTATACGGTATATGGATTTTATTACAAACTAGGATACGAAATACAGGAGCTGTATATCAAGAAATCGTCAGGCAGAACACAGGAAAGACACTGCCTTTTTATATAACGCTGCAAGCAAAGAAAAGATGCGGATATTGAAGTCATACAGATAAATGACGAAGCACTTGCAGGAGCACTTGAGAGGTGAAGAGCATGTTGAAAGAGTTGTGAAGATAAAAACGGCGAGATAGAGCCGGAAAGATGCGGAACCTGTGACTATTGCAAGTTTACAAAAGAGTTCTTTTCAAAACCACTGCTTTACACCGATTTAATATTAGACAGAATGGAGGATATTTAAGTGAATCAGGCTACTATATGCGGACGCTTAGTAAAGAGATCCGGAGATACGATACTACAAATGGCAAAGAGACAAAGCAGTTGCCAGAGTACACTATAGCAGTCGACAGGATAGAAAGACAAAGAAGCCGATTTTTATATCATGTGTGGCGTTTGGAAAAAGTCTGCAGGTTTGCAGAAAAATATTTCAGAAAAAGGGCAAAAGATATTGATTTTCAGGCCGCATTCAGACAAGCAGTTACACGAACAAGGACGGACAAAAGGTGTATACAACTGATGTTCTTATAGCTTTTACATGAGGTTTAGCAGACGGCAAGGGGAGCAGGCACAGGACAGGCAAGTTCAAGGCCGTCATCATCAAATGCAAGTGCTGACGGATCTGGATATCCTGACGGAGTAGATAGCGAAGGTTTGCCTTTTAATTAGGGAGGCGTAATGCAGATACAAATAGACACGAGAGAAAAAGGCCAGGCTATACAGAAGATACTGGTAGGGTTTAACAGGCAGGGTGTCAACACAGATATCCTCAAAAGCTCTATGTAGGCGACTATGTGAATTATGATAATCCAAGGATTGTAGTTGACCGTAGAGCAGAACTTAAGCGAGCTTTTGCGGAAATGTTTTGTCAGGATCATACCCGCTTTAGAAATGAGCTTTTTAAAGGGCAAATGAGGCAGGTATAAAATTGTATTTTTATGCGAGCATAGCAAGGGAATAAAGAGCCTTGAGGATGTTCAAAATTGGATAAATCCAGAAGAGATATGCTCGCGTAAAGTCTGCTACTACAGGCAGATGGGAAAACATTTGAAACTAAGGCAATGACCGGAGAAAAGTTGTATAAGGTTCTTTCAACAATAAAAATTAAGTATGGCTGTGAATTTCTCTTTTGCAACAAGGAAGAAACAGGAAAGAAAATAATTGAAATCCTGAGGAGGTGAGTATGACATCTGAAGAAATAAAGGAAAAAATATTCAATGTCGGAAATCCTTGAGCGATACGGATTCAAACCAAACAGGGCAGGATTTATATACTGCCCTTTTCATAGGAAAAACATAGTCAATGAAAAATTTGATGCTAAAGTCTTTTTATTGTTTCGGCTGTGGAAAGCTACGGAGATATATTTGATTTTGTCGCAGGTATGGAAAATTGTAACTTTTCTGATGCTTTCAGGAGCCTTGGAGGGATAGAGGATAATAGTCGAAAGGCTAAATTTGCAGAATATAAAAGGCGTAAGGCACGCGAGAAAGCCACTAGGATTGCACAGAACGAGGCAAAACAAGAAAAATATGTATATTTGATAGGCAAGATGGAATTACGGGGGCGAAATTAAAGCAAATTAGAGCCTTTAAGTGACAGAATGGGCAAACTGTTACAGAGAACTCTTACGGGTTACTACAGAGCGAGCGCAGGTTGAGCAAGGAAGAGGATGTATGAGTACACATATACATGCGTATCTTCGGCAATGTATCAGATTTTTACAGTGAAAAGACAGGTTGATGAAAGAAAATTGAAGAAGTGACCAAAAAGCGACCTGCTCTCAAGAGGATTCATGCAGGAAGTCTTTGACGAAGAAGACGAAATCGAAAGAGGCGTAAAATATAGCTAATTTGATGGACAGAGCAAGAGAGCTGAAGGCATATGCAGAGTTCGAGGTATTGCTTTGATGCTTTCCGAAAAAGCAGAAGGGAAGCACTGCCTGAAAAGGACAAAAGGCACCCTTTGTCAATTGACGAGACTTTGAAAGCGAAGAATACGACAATATGATATGCGGATACTGGAACGCTTCTGAGCGCAGAATACTTAGCCTAATTCAGACGAGTATGCCTGCTATCATCCCATATTACCGGTTGAAAGACTGAAAAACATTGAAACCGGAGCGGAACAGATAAAGCTTTGCATATAAGCGTAACGGAACCTGGCATGAAATAGTAGTACCCTAAGTCGTTGATAGCTTCAGCAAGCAAATAGTAGCCTTTAGCGGAACAGGGAATAGCAGTCGCAAGCGAAAATGCAAAACTTTTAGTAAAGTATTTATCTGATGTTGAAAAATTTAAATGATAACTTTATCAAAATTAAGCGTTCGACTTCTAAGTTCGGATGGCTAAACAAGATATATATACCGTTTGACGGCGATATCATTTTCGACGGTGATGAAGTCAACAAGTATCCGAAAGTAGTTACACACTCAAAGGTGGCTAGCACAACTGGTTGAGACCATGTAAGAAACCGTAAGGGCAAGAAAAAGGATTGAAAGTAAATTTTGTTTGGCAGCATCATTCATAGCGTCTTGGTTGCTCCATTAAAAGTACCCTTCTTTGTGGACCTTAGGGAGGCACTGAGGCGGGCAAGTCAGTGGCCTTTAATGCTTGCAGCATCAGTTTGGGCAAATCTGATGAAAATGCATTTATAGGCGATTATAAAAAGTGCTGAGACGGCCTTAGAGGCTCAAAAGCAGATATGTTAAACCATTTGCCTATGCGTACTAGACGATACATCAAATCAGAACAGGCGCTAGCTGAAAACTTTGAAAGCTTGGTATATGTGCTTTGTTTCCGGAAGAGGCAAAACAAGCAGTACAAGGATATTGGTATAAACAGAGAAAGCAGGTGGAAAAACTGCATAATAACCAACGACGAAAAGCCTTTAACTTCTATGTCAATCAAGGTGGAGCAATGGAACAGAATTTTTAGAGATAAGCTGTGACAGCTATATCTTTGAGGATCCAAGACTTACGGCTTCAGTGGTAAAAACAACTACGGTTATGCCGGTGAGGATTTTATAAAGATTTTTAAAAGGAAATCGGCGTTGGAAGGGATTATGGAAATTCAAAAAGGAAACTTTCTTGATGAGCTGACAATGATGAAAAGATGCAAAAGCAAAAGCTTATCGCTTTCTATAGTGCTTACAGCTGACAAGATAGCTACAGACTATATTTTTCAAAGACGGTGAGTATATAGACATTGAGGAAGCAAAAGCAGGTTTTAATTGATAAAAATGAGATTTCGGATAATGAAAGGTGCTACAGATTCATACTTGACAGAGTAGTGGCCAATAGGGGGTAGGTTTGATCCACGCAATGAAAACATAGAGCAGTGGGGGAGTTATCGAGGATACTCATGTACTCATGATTTCAACAGCATTATCAAGGCTCTGCAAGGAAGAAGGTTACTCAAGATTATCATTCTTGAAGTGGGCAAATGATAAAGGTTTGATACAAGGAAACAGTGGGAGGTATGATTTTACATTAATGGAATATGTGTAAAGTATGTAAAGATAAAGATATTAGACGATAATGAGTTCTTGAATGATTTTATAGATGCAAGTGAAGAATACAGGACAATATACCATTTAATTAAATAGGTTATCTGATAATTCAAAAGAACAAATTGGTAACCTTCAAGAAAAAGGTAACCGCAAAAGCTAGTGTTTACAAAGGGTTTCGGGGCATAAGTTACCAATTCCCAAGGGTTACCACACATACATGCATGTTATATATATAAATATTTTTCATAAAAACTTATATTGATAAAAAGCTCTCCTACATGAGGGTATGTGTGAAAAGTGGTAACCTGGTAACTGACAAATTCAAGGTGAAAAATCCAGTAAATGCAAAGGCTTTCGAGGGGATACCACTTTTTAAAAACAGGTAACCAGTTAAGAAAAGTGGTAAAACAGGTAACTTTTAATAGAATCTTAATAATTATATCGTCTAATATAAAATATATAAAGTTTTGGATTATTTGATAATAATATTAATATAAAAATATTATCAGATAATTATATAATAAATAATATATTGTTATCAGTTTAGAAACAATTTAGGAGTTTTAAAGGATATGGACTACAAGGAAATAATGCCGAATGACAAGATAATTGTGATGATAAATGACATACACAATAAATGGTGGAAGTCGGCAAAGGGAGTTGATGAAAAATCAGACAAAGAAGAGGTTTGCAGAAAGTCTATGCAGGCCTTAATTAAATATGTTGAGATAAATTACTCAAGTTATCCTATTGCATGCAAGATAATGGAGGCTTACATCAGACGAACTTGACGCAAGGGTAAAAAGGTGGATACAGGAGTTTTGAGGGAGAAAGAAAAGAATGAACGAAGATAAATATATACGGTGTAAAGATTCAGATACGCTGATACCTCTAATGAACGAGATACTAAGCTATATGATACGGAATTCTGTTATAGAGATAGATGAGAGTAAAGGAGAGATTGAGAAAATGATAGATTTTAGGGAAATTACAAGTAAATATCATAAAAATATATTTTATGCGAGGTTAAAGGGTAAAAAGTCGGATTATATAATTTATAAACCATTAATCATTGGATGGAGTGAGATATATACCGGTTACACATAGTGCTGTGTCTCTGTTTTTGATACCCTGCCAACTTATACATGCTAAACATCAGAACTCCAACAGCGTATACCGAAAGAAGTGGAGAGTTTTTTTAAGGATGTGGTTGCGGAAGAATGGAAACTGACAGATACGGGGATGATAATGCAATCCAGGGATAAACAGCTTAAGATTTTTGAGACTAAAGAGGGAAAATCGGTTTTGTAGATGTACAGTTACTGGAAGCCATTTGGCAAAAGATATCAGAGCTTTATGGAAATGAAAAAGCGGATATGGTTTACATAAAGAGCGTTTTAAACTTTGAAGGGCTTGTGTGTGTGTGTAAGATCAAGGAGAAACAATGACAAGAAAAGAGATTTTAGCAGAAGCAGAGAAGTGTGTATGTGGTGATAGAAATTTACAGTACGGTGAGCCGGAGGATAACTTTAATACTATAGCAAAGTTCTGGAGTGCTTTCTTAGATATACTAACAGCGCCACAGGTGGCACGCGATGATGATATTGATGAAAAACAGCAAGAATCAAGGCAAGTGCAGGAAGAGATACGGACAGTTGGGTTGACGCCGCAGGATATTCTGCTTTGTGGTGGAGAGCTTGCACTAGAAAGACTGAATAGATTTAATTATAAGATAGCTAGAATAACGCACACGGTACTTTAAAAGGCATTAGTCCTTTTATACCTGAATAAGCTAAAACGCCGTGTGACGCAAAATAGGAAAAGGTAGCGAGGCATGATAGTTACACTATCGACGGAGGTGGAAGAATGACAAAAAGAAGTAGATGAAGTCATAATGGCTGCAAATGAGGTGGTAAAAAGTATAAAAGTATAGATGAAATTGACGAGATGATAGAGAAAGTTGAGAATATTTACTCACAGAAGGAATAAGTTTCACTACTACTGCCATTAATGTATTGCAAGCTGGCAGAACAGATGCAAAAGAGAATTAACTTGAATTCATTTTTATCTTCAGACGACCAGGTGCTAATTAGAAAAAGCCATTATAGTGGCGCTAGAAGAAAAAGAGCTTGCAGAGTGATTTTAAAGGGGTCATAGGAAGTTTGAAAACTTACAAAACTTGCAAAAGAGGCACTAAATGAGTGGCGACATCAGACACAACGCCGAAGGCTATAGGGATAGCACAGCATACAAGGGCTATTATAGTCATGGAAGAAGCGAAAAGAGAAGATTAAAGAGCAGGCGGAACATGACAAACTTGACACAGCATATCAAGTATGTTGTTGGGCTTGCGGGGTTTAAGCTTAGTGTGAGGGTTAAGCATGTCACATAAGCAAAGCGGAAGGAGATATGAGTAGATGGAGTTAAGTGGGTTAAAGTCGAAGTATTAGAAATCTGTTTGAGAGTGAAGTAAAGACCTAGGATCTGCACTGATGAAAAATCTTGACAATTGCGAGAAAAATGCAGGCATTTGAAGAGGCTGTAAATGGCGACTTGTCAAAGGATTGGTTACAGAAGATTTATCAATATCACGAAGCTGATAGGAAGGAAAAAGAAAACAAGATTACACACCTGCAAAGCCTAGGAAAGCTTTGGCTAGACTATCAGGAGATGGAGATGTTGTAATAGACCTTTGCGCAGGGTAGTGGTGCTTTGACTATTCAAAAGTGGAATGGAGATCACTAATCGAAATTTTCTGTTATACGAATTGGATGAAAATGTAATCCCATACTTGTTGTACAACTTGGTGATAAGAAGCATAGAGGCTACAGTGACGAGGGCAGATGTATTAAAAAGTGAAGTGTGAAAGTTGGGGAGATAAAGAAGGGAGAAAAGTATGGGAAGTGTATTGCTATCAAATCCACCGTATAACCTGAAATGGGAGCCGCCAATTATGGCGGGATTGACCAAAGGTTTATGGGTTATGGTGTACCACCAAAACAATACAAATTACGCCTTTATACTTACGGGCGTAAAATTAGCTGATAAATCTTGCTTGCTACCGCTTTCAGTACTGAGTCCGAAACAGTAGAAAGCGACATAATAAAAAGAGCTCGTAAGCGATAATCACCTGTGAAGCTGTCGTGTTACTACCGGGCGACATGTTTGAGTCTACAAGTATACCTGTTTGTGTCTTGTCTTTTAATAAAAATAAAACTACGAAAAAGTTGTTTTGTGAGACGCAGAGAAAATGGCTGAAAAAGAAATCAGAGAGCAAAGAGGACAATTTGGCAGAGCTTCTGCATGAAAGCAGAGTATACAAAAAGTTAATGTATTAAATGACGAGGGCTATAGAGAAGATAGATGACATTATAAAAATTGCAAGGATGTAGATGGGATATCTAAATGCGGCTTACAGACACAATAACAAGTAAGGACTACTCAATAAGGCCACAGGACTACATAACATCTGCGGAGGTGGAAGAGGTGCACAGAAGTTATAAAGACATAGCAAGTGACTATAATCGCATAATGCAGAGTAAAATGCACTTAAAAATAACAGTGAATGAAACATTAGCTAAAACGTTAGGACTATATAATGCGTATGCAAATAAAAAGAAAGCGACATTAGTAAAAGCTTCGAAGTGATGAGCGAAAAAGCAGATAAAGAAGATTATATATATCTTACAAAAATCTGCAATTTTTAAAATCGAATGTAGAAGCGACAAAGCATTTCCCAATTGCTTGCCGTATTTGTATCGATGGGAAAGCAACATATGATGTTTTGAACAATGAAGAAAAATAAAATTTTGGCAGAATTTAGGGATGCGCTACTGCCGGACCTGATGCAAGGAAAAGCACAAGTCGAATAGGATAAGATAGAGGAGGACGTATGAATAGAGAAAATCCAAAATCAGGAGAAGTGTATAAGCATTTTAAAAGGCGGATTATACAAGGTGATAACTATAGCACTACAAACAGAGACAGAAGAAAGACTTGTGATATATCAGGCACTTTTACGGCGAATATGGGAGTAGTTTGCAGAGACCTCTCAGACATGTTTATGAGCGAGGTGGATACAAAGAGTACCCTGCGTAAAACAAAATACCGCATGGAAGAGGCTAGTCTAGGAGGTGAGGAGCAAGAGATGGTAATACAAAAGATATAGTGATAAATCGTAAAGAATATCAGGGCATCCGAAAGATGGACCACAATCAAATGAACTTATATACAGAGCATTTACAAGAGTGGCTACACGGATGGAGTAAAGTCCGTACCAGGGATAGATATGCAGAAATTAAAAAGGCTCTTTAAGTGTAAAGGCAGGAGAGAAGAGGTGGAAGTCATAATGGCAGCACTGGAAAAGGAGTTAGTATGTTAATACCGAGCGATAGATGTAAAAGAGTTTGAGAGTTTGGATTTAAGACGTGCAGAGGGAATTCAAGGGACTTAGCAATGCTACTATTTATGTGTTTGCAAGAGGTCGTAAGTTTATTTTCGTCAGTCCAAAAGTGCTTTATGATTGAGGACTGGAGAAAAGACGATTCAAGAATACATACTAAGCCAAAGTGTAGCAGGTTCAGAAGCGATCAGTACAGCTATAGATATTTTGTATGATTTAATAAAAGCAGATATGCTGAAAAAGAGAGGTGAGAGATGGACAAGAATTGCTGAGACTTGTGCATATCAGACAAGTAGGCGGAAGGTATGTACAAATAAAGCATGCGAAAGTAAATCAAGAGCTGCTAAAAGAAAAAGGGCACTGTCAAGACTACATAGAAAAAGACATACTTTTTTTCGAATTTCAAAGCTACTAGATACATGTATGACTTTTTTTCATATCAGAAGTGATTAGAGAGCAAATGAAAGCGCCGAAAAAACAGGAAAAAGAACAGGCCGAGAGAGATTGACTAAAAACTCAGAGAAAAATACACTATAGATGGCAAGTTTAGCTGCCTAGCGTTTATAAGAGCGAACTTAATCTATATAGCGTTTAGGGAGCGCACTTAAGCATATTTGGAAAGGTGACAAATGACAGCGAAAGAATATTTAAGTCAACTGAAGACGCTTGATAACATGATCAAGGCTAAGCTCTTAGAAAAAGAGGAATGGCCGCATTGACAACAAAAAGTAAATGCAGGATTTGCGAAAAGAGTGCAAGGTGGAGGCAGTGGTGGAATAGAAAATGCTGTAATAAAAATGTTAGAGCTAAAGGAACGGATAAATTTAGATATCATAAAGCTGATGGAATTAAAGTCTCGAAGCAAGGGGGTTGATTGACAAGTTGCCGGATGACAAGCACAAGATAATATTGTCAATGTATTATGTCTCCGATATGACCTTTGAAATGATATCGGATGAAACGCATTACTCAGTTGAGGGCGGTGCATAAATTCTATAGGGAATGCCCTGAAAAAAATTTGAAGATTTGTACTATTCCGAAAAGAGTGAAAAATGAATAAAAATGAAAATGAATCTATGATATAGTGTATACGTGAAAAGTTTAAAGCAAGTATACTTTTTTTCATATGACCTCCTTTATGTATGATATCAGGGGCAGGCTTTTTATTGATGTTTCCTGCCCCAAAAACTAAAGGATACAGCTACTAACATTTTCTTCTTGAGAGACAGCTTAACGGCTGTCTTTTTGTATTTAAAATCACAGAAAGGAGCTGATGATATATCAAACTAACTTTAAAACAACAGAGATTTGCTGATGAATATATCATCAGTGGAAATGCGACAGACGCAGCCATAAAGGCAGGGTACAGTGAAAAGTAGTGTTAATAATGCGTTGTAAAACTACTACAAAACCTACTACCGTCAAAAAGCTTACATTGATGCAGATTGGATGATTTGGCAGAAAAAGATTGCCGACCAGCACGAGGTACTGGCATACTTAACTGCAGTGCTCAGAGGTGAAACACAGTCGGAGATTGTAGTTGTCGAGGAGTCGGTGAAGGCTGTAGCGAAGCAAGAAGGTTGCAGAAGCTTCTGACGAGAAAGAACGATTGAAAGGCTGCTGAACTTTTTAGGCAAGCGTATGGGGACTTTTTAAAGACAAGTTGGATGTTACCGCTAATGTGCCGGTAATCATCTCAGGAGGTGATGAACTTGAAGATTGACAGTATTAAGATTCAGCTGCCTGAGGTGGTAGGCAAAGGATATGGCACATATTGGCGTTACAAGGGCAGATATAGAGTCTGTAAGGGTAGCCGTGCGAGTAAAAAGTCCAAGACTACAGCTTTATGGTATATATGGGCAATTATGAAGTATCCGCAGGCTAATTTGCTTGTGGTCCGAAAGGTATTCAGGACATTAAAGGACAGCTGCTTTTACAGAGCTTAAAGTGGGTGATAAGAAGGCTGAAGGTTGAGAAAATCATTGGGAAGTGAAAGAATCACCGCTTGAGATGACTGCATACCGACAGGGCAAAAGATATATTTCAGAGGACTTTGATGATCCGCTTAAGATTACATCAATCACAGTGGAACAAGGATATCTTTGTTGGATGTGGTTGGAGGAAGCCTATGAGATATCAAATGAAAATGACTTCAATATGCTTGATGAGTCAATAAGAGGCGCTATTCCTGATGATGTAAAGCTGTTTAAGCAGATAACAATAACACTGAATCCTTGGAATGAGCATCACTGGATAAAGAAAAGGTTCTTTGATGCTCAGGATGATGAAGTTTTAGCAATGACTACAAATTATCTTTGCAATGAATGGCTTGATAAGGCCGATCTGAAGGTATTTGAGTCGATGAAAAAGAACAACCCACGAAGGTATCAGGTTGCAGGCCTTGGAGAGTGGGGCATAGTTGACGGACTTGTATACGAAAACTGGGAAGAAAAAGCCTTTGATATAAACGAGATAAAAAAGATATCAACAATACAGTCGGTATTCGGGCTTGACTTTGGTTATACAAACGACCCAAGTGCTTTTGTTCTGTGGCCTTGTAGATACAAAAAGCAAGACAATATGGGTATTTGATGAGATGTACAAAAAGGGGCATGAGCAATGAAGCTATAGCGGATGAGGTTACTAAGATGGGATACGCCAAAGAGCGTATAAGAGCCGACAGTGCGGAGAAAAAGAGTATAGACAGGCTTTATACTTTTAGGCCTATCGACATAACTGCTGCAAGAAAGGGACCTGACAGCATAGTTCACGGTATCGACTTTTATACAGGACTACCACATAATAATTCATCCAAGGTGTGTAAATTTTATTACAGAGATATCCAACTACACATGGGCAAAAGACAGCAAGACAGGCAATATGATAAATAAGCCTATTGATGATTTTAACCACTTAATGGACGCCATGAGATACGCTCTTGAGGATATCTCGATGAGGTTCTGTATATAGTTTTGATTAAGGGGAGTGAAGATGTGATTTCATAAAAAGAATAATTTTGGCAATCAGTCAATTTTTAATAAAAAGAGTATAGCAGGCATATCGGGAATAAGTATTCTAAAGAATGAGACGCTGATATGGAGGTCTTCACCTGATAGGGTAATGCAGCTAAAAGGTGCAATGTACTATGAAGGAGTCCAAGACATATTGAGAAAGAAAAAGGACGGTGATAGGTGAAGGCTGGAGATCTGCAGGAGGTTAGCAATCTGCCGAATAACAGAATCATAGACAACCAGTACGTGAAGCTTGTTAATCAAAAAGCTAATTACCTACTTGGACAGCTGTTTGTGTAAGCTCAGACAATAAAAGACTATCTTGAGTGTTTAAAAGCAGGTGTTTCAACAAAAAGTTTATGAGAAATATAAAGACAGTCAGGAAAATATATGTTAAACACAGGCATAGCATGGATTTATCCACACTATGATGTAGTGGACAGCTGCTTTTAAAAGTTTTTCCGGATATGAAATTTTTGCCTTTTTGGGAAGATGACGAAAAGACCAAAGTAAGGTTGGCTGTACGATTATACAAAACGGATGAATACACATACAACGGAACTAAGACTGAAGTGGAAAGAGTTGAGGCATATGTTCCGGATGGTGTGTACAGATTTATACTAAACGGTGAAGCCATAAGAGGTGATGACATGTCCCATATAGTGCTTATGTAAATACAGAAAATGAAAACTATAACTGGGGTAGGATACCTTTAGTGCCGATGAAATATCATGACGGCACACCGTTACTAAAAGCGAGTTAAATCCTCCAAGACGGTATCAATATAATGCTCTCGGACTTTGAGAACAACATGCGAAGACGCAAGGAATACTATTCTTGTCATTAAGAATTATGACGGGCAGGATTTAGGAGAATTTCAGGCAGAAGCTTGCATTGTACGGAGCTGTTAAGGTCAGAAGCAATGACTATGAAAAGGTGGAGGTTGATACTCTTGAGGTCAAGGTGAAATGTCGACTAACTACAAAGCTATTATGAGATATTCAAAAAGGCCCTTATCGAGAACGGATGGGTTATGACGCTAAAAGATGACAGAATGTCTGGCAATCCTAATCAGATGAATATTCAGAGCATGTACAGTGATATTGACTTAGATGCAAAACGATATGGAAACAGAACTGCAGGCGGCATTTTGAAGATTTGCTTTGGTTCGTGAAGGCACACTTATCCAATATGGGATTAGGTGACTTTTGAAGATGAAGAGGCTACTATCACATTTAACAGAGATATCTTGATAAATGAGACCGAGGCGATAGATAGTTGTGTTAAGTCTGTAGGCATTTTGTCAGATGAGACTATCATAGAGCAGCATCCTTGGCAGATGATGTTCAGAAGGAACTTGAGCGTATAAAGAGGCAAAAAGAAGAGCAAGTAAAAGAGCAATATGGTGCTTTTAATGATACCAACTTGGGGATGGTGATGATATGTGAAGAACTCGGACTACTGGATAAACAGATTCGGTCAGCTTGAAAGCGTTACAAATAAAGATGCTATGGAGGCCTACAGGGATGTTGAGGAAATATACCAAAAGGCTCAAATAGAGCTTGAGGATAAAATAAATAACTGGTATCAAAGATTTGCAACAAACAATCAAATATCTATGGCAGAGGCGAGAAAGCTATTAACCACAGGAGAGATGAAAGAACTTAAGTGGTCGGTAGAAGAGTATATAAAGCATGGCAAAGAAAATTCTATCAGCGGTCAGTGGGCAAAAGAACTTGAGAATGCGTCAGCAAGGTTTCACGTATCAAGGCTGGAGGCATTAAAGCTTCAGACACAACAAAGCATTGAGGCGCTGTACGGCAATCAATTAGATATCGTAGACAGCGCAATGAGAAAAGCATATTCACAGAGGTACTATAGGACGGCTTTTGAGTTTCAGAAAGGTTTTGGAGTAGGGTTTGCCGTAGACAGGCTTGATGAAAATACACTTAGTAATATAATCAATAAGCCTTGGGCAGTTGACGGCTATAATTTTTCTAAGAGGATATGGACTAACAAAGAAAAGTTGATAGGCGAGCTTCACAGTTCTTTAACAAGAAATATAATTACCGGAGCGGACCCGGCTAAGGCTATAAAAGAGATAAAGTCTAAAATGGGAGTATCAAGCAACGCGGCAGGCAGGCTTATAATGACGGAGTCTGCCTATTTTGGTTCTGTGGCTCAAAAAGATATGCTTAATAATCTTGATGTTGAAAAGTATGAGATTGTGGCTACATTGGACAGCAAGACATCTGAGATATGCAGAAGCCTTGACGGTAAAGTATTTGATATGAAGGACTATCAGGCAGGCGTTACAGCCCCGCCATTCCACCCATACTGTAGAACTACTACGGCACCGTATTTTGATGACTGGGAAGAACTGGGGATTGAAAGAGAACGAGTTGCAAGGAATGATAAGGGTAAGAACTATTTTGTTGACGGCAATATGACTTATAAGGAGTGGGAGGCAAAAATTAAGAAAAGTAATAATCAAGAACACGGAGGAAATAGTTTGGATAAACCTGTTGCTGTTAAATTAGGGCATTACAGTGCAGAAATGACTATTGAGCAGCACAAGTTTTCCAAAGGAGCGAGAAATGATTATAATTTAGATGATGCGGTTGTATATGAGTTAGAAGATGGTGTAAAATTTGTATCCTAAGGATTATGATAGGAAATTTCAAAAGTATGACACCTGATAAGGCAGTTGATTTATGGTACAAGGTACCTGAGGTGGTAAGAAAACAAGCTCAAAAACAATAGAATTTGTTGATTACTATAATCCTCAAGACTATTATTGGCAGAAAATATAAAGATTTTCTCATTCATATGCGACAGGCGGGGAAACAATAACATTTTATCGTTATGAACAGCCTCACGATGATTTGTATGTAATTAGAACTTATTGTCATGAAGCTGGGCATTTTATCGATACAAACAGAGGGGTAAATGGATTGGATTACTCTCAAGGTTCTGACTGGACTAAGGCTATGAAGAGTGATATATTACATCTCAAATAGAATTTCTCCTACTACTTATGGCGAGAATTCTAATGCAGAAGATTTTTGCAGAGTCTATTGTAGAGTTTTGTGGGATCCAATTTATTTTGAAGAAAAAATTTTTCCAAACAGAGCAGTACTTTTTAAAAACAATATTAAGATAATAGAGGAAAAGGGTTATGAGCTACAAAAGAGTTGAGGTAGAACACCTTCAGGTGGAGACTATTCTGAAATTTATTATTTTGATTCAGAAGGAAATGAAACTGAAGAAGAAAATGCACTAAGGTGTATAATACGTGAATGTAAGTTTGACGGAACATTATTACGAGAAACTTACGGTATATGTAATAGAAATAAGGGATAAAAATGTTTGTATTTTTTTAAACAATGGGGAGGCGATAAAAATGACTGTAGAAGATTTAAAAGAGGGAGCGATTAAAAAGGCTGAAAATGTTTGGATATACACCCGATGTAGATTTACTTTTTATACTGTACAGAAATTGCAAGTCAAAAATCCGCAGACTGGTGTAACTATGATAATATAGATAGTCTTCCAGATGGTGCAAAAATTTATGTCATAGATTGTGTTGCAGCAGAATATATGATAAGCAAATCTATTTCGATTATGCTCGCTGAGAAATTAAGGAGGATGCTGAAACAGGTTTGCTAAGATTTAGGCGTCTAAGGTGGTAGTTATAAAGGTATACCAATTGAAATTTTGCCTATAGTATACAGTAAGCAAAAAAGTTATTAAAATAAGTTTAAAAAGCACCTTAACAGGGTGCTTTTTTTATTGCCGTCTTTTAGCTTTGCAGACGATAAAGAACAAAGAAAAGAAGTGGATTGAACCACGTTAAAAATGTATGAAAGGAATTAGAGAACATGAAAAGAGAAGATTTTATAGCACTTGGAATGGATGAGGAGTTAGCAGGTAAATGCGAAAAGGCAAGCGCTGAAGAGTTAAAGAATTATGTGCCGTATGAAAGATTTAAGGAGCTTTAGATGAAAAGAACAAGCTTTAAGACTGATATTGCCGATAGGGATAAGCAATTTGAAAACCTTAAAAACTCAACAGGTGATGTTGAAGCAATGAAAGAGCAGATTGCTTCACTGCAGGCAGAGAATAAGGCAAAGGAAAGAAGCTCATGCAGCCGAAATCAAGCAGATGAAAAATAAATAGTGCATTAGAATCTGCACTAATCGGTTCTAAGGCGAAGAATTTAACAGCAGTCAAGGCACTTATTAAGGATCTTGACAAGGCAGAGCTTCAGGATGACGGCAGTATAAAAGGGCCTCGAGGAGCAGATAACTGCTCTTAAGAAGTCTGACAGCTATTTGTTTGAGGAAGCACTGCAGCAAAGCCAAGTTTCAAAAGGATTTCACCGGAGTAGCAAAGAAAGAAATCGGTGCAGGTAAGGTTGATATGTCAAAAATGTCCTATGATGAGTTGGCTAACTATATTGAAAACAATCCCTGATATAGGAACTAAGAAAGTAGAGGTAAACAGTAATGGCAAAATTTGATGCAAAGAGTTTTAATGACAGAGCATTTGGCACGTATATGTCCGCAATACCAAAATGTAAAGCTTAATAAGTTAAGAGAGTCTATGGCTGGTATCCGATCCGAGACTTGCTCGAGGCTTTTTAAGAATCAGTCTCAGACAGGTAGTGTTTATGCTATTCTGCCTTATTTTGGCAGATTAGGAGGTAGAGCGCAGAACTATGACGGGCAGACAAATCTAAATCCTGAAAAGAACGTCAACTTATGAACAGGGCGTGTTTGCGTATGGAAGAATGATGGGATGGACGGAGGCCGACTTCAGTTATGATGTGACCGGCGGTGTTGACTTTATGGCCAATGTTAGGGACAGATTATGGATTATTGGAATGAGGTGGATCAGGAGGTTCTACTGTTCATTTTAAAGGGTGTATTCGGTATGAGTGCTACAGGTACAGTGTACTATAAAGACTG
>BNJU01003503.1_pt1 | contig 69091 bp, 95 predicted proteins | sample 8539281 | NCBI WGS metagenome assembly BNJU01 (sample SAMD00202456, study PRJDB9452) | human saliva metagenome | isolation source: human saliva | place: Japan | reverse complement strand
AAATATGGTATAATAAAAAATACGAATGATATAAATTCTCAATAAAACAGAGGTATTGATAATAATGTTACATGTTACTAGCGCACAGCGGATTTCCTCGTAGAGGATAGTAGCGTTGCTATGTGTTTGATTATTATAGGGATCCCAATAATATTGTTTGGCAATTGGCAAAACGAGGTCGTGAACTTTGGTTTTTCGTGAGCCACACTCATGCAGATCACTTTTAACCCATCCATTACGGAGTTGATGGTCCTCAAACGCGCTATATTTGTCATCAAGATGTGCCGTTAGAGGGCAAGGTAAGAAAATGTATTACCATGCGCCCTGGCCAAGATGCACTGTTAGATGATGGAATCCATATGTGTGGCAAAGCACCGATGAAGGTGGCTTCTTTTTACATAAAGGGCACAAATACGGCGAATATCGACTCTGACTCTATCTTCCATGGTGGCGACCTTAACTGGTGGCATTGACTCGGTGATACGCCAGAAAACAATGCGGATGCAAAAGTGATGGCTTTAGGCGTGAGTTTCAAGGAATTAGAGGGCTTGGTCCGTAGATGTAGCGATGTTCCCTGTGAGATAATCGTTAGACAGCACGCTGAGTGGGGCAGTATTGAATTTTTGCGCCGTGTACAGGTGAATAAAAGCCTTTATTCCAATGCATTTTGAATGGTCCATTATGGACACCGTCTGTATACTTTAAAGCTCTCTTTGGGGAGGTGCTCGATTTGGGAACCTCAAAAAGATGGCGATGAGGCTACATTTTCAGATTGTAGATATAATTGTGAAAGTCCGTAGACCTCGAGGTCACTACGTTATAGGGATGGTCTATATGCGTAATTGAGTAAGTTAGGATCAAGTGATGATGAAAACCAAACCAGTGGCAACCACCCTGTTGGTTGTCATGGCTGTTATATTTTTAATTTCATATCCGCATGACATGATACATTTTGGGCCTTTACTCATGCCATATCTCTGGGCGACTATGATAGGTGGTCTGTGACTGGTATGCAGTAACGGCTCTTTTTACGAAGCCTTTAGGCATTCCTTTCAAAACAGCAAATCTTGCCGGCAGTGAGGAAACGATTAGTTCAGATAGGCCGACTATGCTCAGCGAAGAGCTAAGTGCGCTGCACAGATGTGTAGCTATCAAAAAGAACGCGTTATGGTCCGTATCGTTGAATACGCGCATGAGCGATAATGGGACAAAGTTCAAATTCGAAAATCTCTGTAGCGGTGGGCAATCAAGTTTTTATCTCATATGAGTACTTGGAACCGATGCGCCGAGAGATTAATAAGGCCATTTATAGGAGTTTTACAAACTGAAAGCTTAACACACTCGTTATTCTCTTTTGGCCGTTCACGTTAGAGACGTCACACAGCAAGCGTTTTGACTTATTTAACCGCACATGTCAGCGTGTTATCGCATCATCAGGTATATCCGTATTTGTATCGCGTCACTGCCAGACATTATGAAAACGTATGCAAAAGGATTCTTTCTTCGTGAATTGGCTATCGCCTTTGTGGAGATGGACTTTTCACCAGAACGATTGGTAGACAGCAGAAAAAGGTCGTTCTGATTTTGAAGGAAAATGATCGACTGACTCTGCATTGGGACGCTATGTGGGGCCAAGCCATTCGCTTTTTCAATAATTTGGAAACTCAAATACAGAGTGGCAGCTTTCATCGAAAGAACATACTCAGTGGATTGAAATGGTTCTTGAAGAATCGGGAAGGCAACCGTATCGATGGGGATACATTGGATTGAAACGCCTCGGACATCGTTATGGAGCGCTTTAATGTTCTCACTGCAAATTTTGTTGAATCCAGACAAGCAGGCGCCGTTTGAGCGGTTCTTCTTGTTGCGTAGTATTCCGTGGTTGCAGAAGTGAACCTCATCGACAGTGTGGTAGGTCAGGAATTATCTCGCTATTCGCCTGATGAAAATCACTCAAATTGTTCGTGGCAAAATGTACATGACCTTCAAATGGTGCGTATTAATGGTTCCCTCATAGGGGCTGTCCTTGAGGCACCTTATACGGTTTGACCATCATGCCCTAGGGGGTGCAAATGATTAGTTATTTCGAAATCCCTTACCTTGAAACAGCGTGTAATGGCATTTTAGGCTTGACTGCCGTATTGTATTGTTTTTGCTTTTGCGGACATAGTCTTTTCTGGCTATGCAAAGTTGGTATCAACCGTTGTACTGGGCTGTCCAATCTGCCCTCATCGGTAGTGTGGCCGACTGGTTTGCTGTAACAGCATTATTCCGTAAGCCACTAGGTTTCCCATATCTACAGCGCTAATTCCTCGCAAAAAGATCGCCCATTAGTGGCGTTATTAAACTTGTAGAGACGAAGATGCTTACCAAGGAGCGTTGTAAAGTATTATTGAAAAATGTGCAATTTGTGTCATTGTTTGAAAAGTTCTTGTTGTCTCCTGAGGGACAGCGAGCAAGACGCCTGTGATTCACCAAAGTGACTACACCTTTGTGGAAATCTCAAACCAATGAAGAATGGAGCACAATGGGGGCAAAAACGCATTCGTGATTAACTGTCAACAACATTCTCTGTGCCCGTTTTGAAAACATGTACTCGATTTAGCTGAGCACAATCGCTATGAAAGATATGGTTGTCAAGTCTTAAACGTGATTCAAGAACGGATTAATCATCCAGCTATGGTTACCTGGCTTACCGCTGTCGTAGCAGAAGAGGCACATAGAGAAAAGCGAAAAAGGCTTCTGGTCTGATTTCACTTATTTGCTATGTCCGAAGCTACCGATGTAGTAAACTATCAAGAAATGGCAGAGGTGTATTGTCCAAGAGGCCTATGCGATGCTGGAAAAGCTGGAAACGCCAACAGCCCCGAACGAACTAGCTTGGTTGCGACAATGGGTAGAGACCAATTCGCAATATTGAAGAGAACCATGAAGTCCGCGATGCTCTTAACGAAGCGTGGAACGCTGGATTCGCGAACAAGACCTGGGAATCTGTTATTGAAAACCATTGAGCGCCCTTATAGAGAACTATTGCTCGTAGGGGATGAAAACGGAGAAACTCCGGCTCAGGTTTTAGTTAATATTGCTCTTGAATTATGGAATGTCTACGGTCAATCGGAGAGATCTTAGAAATCGTATTGAAAAACCTTACACGATATTGTGCGACTATGTACTTGAACAAGGTACGACCTCACTGAAACTATCATACGTCAAGTATTAGTGGCCTCAGTACAGATAAATTGATTTACTATTGAATCTAAGGTAGAGGACGATCTCAGCTGGATTCGTATTAATGTGCTTATCGTTGGTGCTGTGCAGGTCTGCTTGTAGTGGACCTTCCTAGAATATGATATATGCCGTTTTGGCAACGAATTGTAGGCTAAAGTTAATTATCTATAATAAGTTGCTTTAAAAATTAAATACTGAAAACTAGCAGTATAGAAGGAGCTTCTATATGCTGTGTGTGGTTTAATTAATTCTACATTATAGTCTTTTGGATTAAAATGGATATGAAACACGGGACTGACCATTGGTCAGTCCTGTTTGTGTTATTCTTCAGTTAGTTGCACGGCAATCGCACGGTAAATGTAGTTTTTACTTGTGGTTCACTGCGTGGCCCGTTACTGTACCCATGGTGTAAGTAATAACTTTATTTACAAAGTAGAGGCCTAAACCTATACATGATTAGATTTTTATTTCTCGATTGTTCCGTCTCGATACATTTCGATCCCAAATATGATCCAAAGCTTTGGGTCTCGATGCCAATACCATTATCTGTTACGGTAATGACTAAGTCTCGCCTACGAGTTTAGCCGAAATATCAATAGTAGAGTTTGTAAACTTAATGGGCATTGTCCACTAGGTTTGTGATAGCTCGACGTAATGATACTTCGTGACATTCATATGTAAAATTAGGCTCAATATGAGATGTAATCGTAATCTGTTTATCTGTATTTTCTGTACAGAGTCTCTTGTATAGTCGTGGACCATATTGATAACACCAATGATACATTGACAGGTGCAAAGCTAGACTTGTGCATTTATGGCAGTGCTACATCAAGCAGTTGGGCTTTACAGAGGTTAGCTGCGTGAACTTAGCTTGCTCTAAGATATGTGTTTCAAACCTTCTGTAAATCTGCCTCGTACGACCGTATTTTAAAGCAAATTCACTTTCTGGCTTTAATAACGGCAATTGGTGTACGTAGTCGTAGATACGTCAGAACTAAATTGTTCTTCACGATTGGAAGAATCTCAAGACCTGAAATCATGGCAGTTTAGAAATGTTGATTGTTCGTAGATTTCATCTCTCGCCATGCGAGCCGGAATGTCGATACGACGGCTCAGCCGTTGTTCTTACCGATGACTTTAGCTGTTTTGTAAAGTTCGACCGGTTTAAGTCCTTTTTGATGAAAAGATAACCGCCTAGGAGGCAAAATTAGTAAGAAAATGAGCTACCTAACAGTAAAGCTGTAGCAAAAGGCTTTTCGTCTTTTAGAGGCTGTTTTTACTTTTGTAACAGCACGCAAAATACCACGATAGTTTGGTTCATTAGACCGGTGTATCGTAGTAGTAGAAGGTATCATCACCAGCACAATTTCACCAACTTGACCTAAGGAAAGGATCGTTTGGTTTGGAAACCCATCCGGCAAGGCGCCTTTAATAACATAGCCGTCTTGAGTTGATACAAAGAAGAATGTAATATCTTGGTACTGGTTTAAACTTGCGGATATCCGTAGCCATAATCATTGCTTGCTGCTGTAAAAGCGTTCGCGCACTTCTTTGTTATCGGATTCATGTGTGAGGCGTAACCATGCGGATGCAACCATCAAAATGATAAGCAAAAAGATGGTATACCACGACATAATTTTAAAAGGTTAGGGCAGCCGATTAAATAAATCGGTGCGTTTGCCCAGACATGGTATCTAGATCTCGGTGAGGATCATTAGTTTTCTGTTTTGAGGACATACCCTACTCCACGAACCGTTTGAATGAGTTTTCACATTTTCATCAGTATCAATTTTTCTTGCGCAAATCTTTAATGTATACGTCGATAAGGTTAGGTAGCTTTCATAATCGTATTCCCAAACATGGTCAAGGATTTGTTGACGAGATAATACGAGATTTCTCGTATTTACTAAAATAGAAATAATAGGTCGAATTCTTTTGCAGTCAATGTAATTGTTTCGCCGTCGCGTTTAACAGTACGTTGAGGAACATTGATGGTAAGTGGACCTACATGGATATCGTTTTGTGCATGACGCGCATTACGACGAGCCAATGCATAAATACGAGCGGTTAACTCTTCAAGATCGAAAGGCTTTTACAAGATAATCATCTGCACCAGTGTTAAGCGCCTGTAGCTTTATCTTGTAAGGAATCCTTTGTTGTTAAAAGCAATACCGGTGTTGTATTACCGTCGTTACGCATTTGTGCAAGAGCACTGATACCATCGAGGATTGGCATCATATCCATTACGATAACGTCATAGCTGGATGTGTCAACGTAATCGATCGCTTTGTTGCCCGTTGAAGCATGTATCAACTGTCATATTTTCTGCACGTAAATATTTAGCCGTGATACCATTCAGCATTTCTTCGTCTTCTACAAGTAAAATTTTCATCTCTGTTCTCCTTATGTATGATTTAAAAATATAGCTCTCCAACTACATTCATTATAGTCATTATATATATATAACTTCCTGAAAGCTGCAACACCATATAAGGTGACTATATATATAATATTATATAACTTATTTATCTATTATCATACCTTATACAATAGTAATGAGCAAAAAGATGAATGTAATAAAGGAGTTTACAAGACTTTCTTCATCTTTGAAAGCCTTAAAAATGGTGGAAAGACAGAAACTTAATGAATTCTGCTAATGAACAAAATCTAACTATATCGAAGATTGCCATATGCGCATAGATGAGGATGATTTTATCGATTTTTAGATGATGTGCGATAAATCACTAAAAACTTATGATAATTATTATCACAGAAATAAATGCTTGTTATGAACGGATAAATACGATAATTTTTCGATAATTAAATTCGAGGTAGATTTGGTAGGAATTTAATGGATATTAATTATAGAACGGTTGCAGACAATTAAAAAGCTAGTGTCTATGCGAATTATATAGATATCAAAGGAAATAGTAGAAAAATTTTCGAACCGAACTACTTTCGTAAAATCCTTTAACTTTGTAAAAATTATTCATATAGGTAATTTTTGACTCTCTTTTACCCTAAAATGCTAAGTGAAATAAATTATCAATTAGATTAATCAAAAATTATATTATGCATAATAGGGTTTAGGACATGACCCTGAAATGGCTCTCTATAATTATAGGTAAAGAAATAAGAAAAATCGCATAAGTATGAGGTTTTTCTTGAAAGAAAAATGATTAGGTTATCAAAAATTTTTATAAGTTTTTGAAATGAGATAGTCTAACAGGTTTTCTTATTAATAGGTAGTTATGAGGAGGTCATTATGGAACAGTTTGATGTTCTAGTAGAAGGTAGCGGTGGCGCTGGTCATCGTGCGGCTCTTGAAGTAGGTCGTCGCAAAGGCTTAAATGTAGCTCTTATTACTAAAATTTTCCCAACTCGCTCTGCAACAGCAATGGCGCAAGGCGGTGTAAATGCATGTTTGAACAACGTTGCAGCTGAAGATACAGTTGAAACTCATACTTTCGATACTGTAAAAGGTTCTGACTATCTTGGCGACCAAGATGCAATCGAATTCTTCTGCTCTCGTTGTCCAGAAGGCGTACTTGAAATGGACCACATGGGTGCTCCATTCTCCCGTACTGAAGAGAATAAAATTGCGCAACGTAACTTCGGTGGTCAATCCTATCCACGTACTTGCTACTCTGCGGATAAAACTGGTCACGTTATTTTGCACACAACTTACGAACAATGCTTGAAAGAAGGCGTACACTTCTTACAAGAATGGTACCTTTTAGATCTTGTTAAATCTGCAGACGGTCATGTTGGTGGCGCTGTAGTTTGGAACATGAAAGAAGGTCGCGTAGAACAAATTAAAGCGAAAGCTATTATCTTGTCTACTGTGGTGCAGGCCGTATCTTTCTGGACTCGTACTACAAACCCATTCCTTTTCCACAGGCGATGGTATGGCAGCAGCATTCCGCGCTGGTAACGGCTTGAAAGATATGGAAATGATCCAATTCCATCCAACTGGTCTTGGTCGTACTGGTATCTTGATGTCCGAAGCGGTTCGTGGTGAAGGTGGTTACCTTCTTAACGCTGAAGGCGAACGTTTCATGAAAAAATATGCGCCTAACAAAATGGAATTGGCATCTCGTGACGTTGTAGCGAAAGCGATCGAAGATGAAATCGCTGCAGGTCGTGGTTTCGGTTCTGGCCTTAACGCATATGTAGTAGCTGACCTTCGTCACTTGGGCCCTGAAGTTATTATCGAAAAACTTCATGGTATCCGCGACTTAGCTATGTGCTTCGAACATTGCGATCCATTGACTCAACCGGTACCTATTCGTCCTACATGTCACTATACAATGGGCGGTATCGACGTAGTGGATTACAAAACTTGTGCATGTGAATTGCCTGGTTTGTTCGCTTCTGGCGAAGCATCTTGTATCTCCATCCACGGTGCGAACCGCTTGGGTGGTAACTCCTTGGCAGACGGTGTAGTATTCGGTAAAGTATCCGGTGCTGGCGCAGCTGATTATGCTGAAACACATGAACAACCTAACGTAGATGCGGAACTTGCTGCAGCTGCAAAAGCTTGGGAAGCTCGTTTCACAGAAGTAACATCCCGTGAAGGCGGTCGTCCGGTTGTAGAAATCCGCGATGCATTGGCTGATGCAATGTGGAATAAAGTAGGTATCTTCCGTAATGAAGAAGGTATTACTGAAGCCTTAAAAGAAATCGAACAATTGATTGAAGATTATAAAACTTGCTATGTAGGTGACCCTGAACGTACTTACAACATGGCATTCGTAAACTATTGTGAAAATCGGCTCCATGTTAACAGTAGCAAAAGCTATTGCTATGGGCGCTTTACACCGCCGTGAATCTCGTGGTGCTCATATTCGTGAAGACCATCCTAAACGTAATGATGAAAAATACTTAAAACATTCTTTGATCAAATTAGGTGCTGACGGTCAATACGAATTAACAGAACGTGACGTAGTGTTCACTAAATACGAACCACAAGAAAGGGGAAGTACTAAGATGAGACAAATCACCTACCATATTCACCGTTACCAACAAGGTCGCGCGTTTGTACAGACTTTCAAATTCGATTACGAACCTGACCGTACAATCCTCTGGGGCCTTCAAAAATTAAAAGATACTCAGGATCCAACATTGACATTCTTGGCAGCTTTTGCCGTTCCGCAGTTTGCGGCGCTTGCTCCATTCGTGTAAACGGGCGAAGCGATGCTCGGCTGTGAATCTAAAAATCGATGAATTAACAGAACGTTATGGCACGAGACGAATTGACAATCGCTCCGATTGGCAACTTCCGTGTTATCCGTGACTTAGTTGTTGACTGGGAATCCAAAGTTGATCGCTTGAAAAACAGTTGCTCCTTGGATTTTCCTTAAAAGCTGAATTCAACGAAGGGGACAAAATCGTTCGCCAAACTCCAGCTGACTTCAAAAATTCGTTGCTGGTACAGAATGTATTCTTTGCGGTTGCTGCGCATCTGAATGTAACAAATTGACTGCACGTCAAGATGACTTCTTAGAACCATATGTATTCACAAAAGCTAACCGTTTCGTATTGGATAGCCGTGATGATGCACCTATGGCTCACATTCAACCTGCATTCGACAATGGCCTTTGGAAATGCGTTCACTGCATGAACTGTATCTCCCGTTGCCCCTAAACACTTAAAACCTGCTCAAGATATTTCCAACTTGCGTAAAGAAGCTACAAAAGCTGGTCTTACTAACAGCAAAGGCGTTCGCCATGCAGTTGCTTTCAAAGAGGACCTTTACAAAACTGGTCGCTTGAAAGAAGTTTCTATGAGCTTGAAATCTGATGGTGTTGTTGATTCCGCTAAACAAGCATTCTATGCTTTACGTTTGTGGAAACACAGCAAAATCAATCCATTCGAACTTGTAGTACCTCAAAAACCTGTAAATGGTATTGATGGTGTTCGCAGACTTATGAAAGCAGCTGAGGAGGTAAGCAAATAATGAAATACGCATTTTTCCCAGGTTGCGTTCTTGAAAGCGCTGCCAAAGAAGACTACTTAGCAACAGTTGCTGTAGCTAAAAAATTAGGCATCGAGTTGGAAGAACTTGACGGTTGGACTTGCTGTGGCGCGTCCCACGTTCAAGACATCGCTCCAGAAATTACACTTGCTACAAATGCTCGTAACATTGCATTGGCAGAAGAAAAAGGTTTGAACCTTTTAACTGTATGTAACACTTGTACTTTGATGCTTCGTGAAGCTAAAAATGAACTTGATGCAAACGAAAAAGAAAAGAACGAAGTTAATAAAAAATTAGCTCAAATCGGTAAACAATACCGCGGTACAACTGATATTACTCATTTCTTATGGGTATTGATCCGCGACTACGGTTTGGACAAATTGAAAGCTAAAGTTGTTAAACCGTTAACTGGTTTACGTGTAGCTGAATACTATGGTTGCCATATTCTTCGCCCTCAAACTGAATTGGGCTTCGAAGATTATCAAATGCCTACATCTTTAGCAGATTTGATCTCTGCTATCGGTGCTACACCAATCGACTTCTCCCGTAAACTTGATTGCTGCGGTTTCCATGCTGTATACCCTGCACATGATTCCGTAATGCAAATGACTGGTTCCATCAACAAAGATGCAGCTACAGAAGGCGCAGATTGCGTAGTAACTCCTTGCCCACTTTGCCAAAATGCAACTTGATATGTTCCAAAAAGAAGCAAAAGAAGTTGTTGGCGGTGGCAAAGATATGCCAATCTTGCACATGTCCCAATTAGTAGGTCTTGCTCTTGGCATTTCTCCTGCTGAAATGGGTATGCCTAAACGTCACTTAACTGATACTGCGGCAGTGACAAAATTTGTAGGTTAATTCGTTTGATTTAGACATGATCAGAGTTGGTCTATATAGTAGTCTGAATCTAAACCTATTATCATAATTACCAGAAGAATCTAGCTTAGGCTAGGGATTTTTCTTTTCTAAATAGAGCTCCAGTAATGTTAGTAATAGTAAGTAGTAATAGAGTTTGGATTTAAGTGTACTGAAATATTAATCGTGAAATATATATAAACCGATAAATGTAAAAATAAATACAGTAAAATACTAACTTTATAAATAAATTTGATTTTGATATCGATTGATAATTGTAGTATAATAAGTACACAAATTGTATACACTTATATGAGTAATAGCTAATATGTTGTAATTCATAAATTATTATAATGCTATATATACTAGACTATACAATATAAATTTGGGAGATATTATATTGGAAATGCTAGTTATTATGCTTTGAGAGGGCGATTAGCATTATAGAGTGTATATACGGGGGAAAAATAATGAATGATATGCTATTAGAATATATCGATCGAATGATTGATCAAGAGACAGAACATCGTGTTTTTTCTGTGGATTTTAACAACAAACAGTACTTTGTAAAACAGGATATAAGTAACCATCGCTCTAGTTGGATTAAGCCCGCACCTAGAGCTTCTTTTGATTATGAGTTTTACAAGATTTCTTTTGTGAATACGCAATACCAGTAGCTCCTGTTATTGCTGGTTTTTAGAGAACATTATTTTTGTTACAGAAGATTGTGGCAAAACGTTAACATATTATAGTAATTGTTCGCTCAACATCCAGAGGATGATAGTTTGCAAGATATGTTAAGTCATATTTTTTATATGTTTGGCAAGACATTGGGTCGCTTGCATGATTATGGTTTGAGTCATGGTCGTCCTGCTATGCGCGACATTACCTATGAGCCTGAACTAGATAAGATCACATTACTCGATTGGGAGAATACTCGCCGTTGGCCTGAGTTAACACCGCAAGGATGGGATTTACTCATCTTTGTTCACAGCTTCTTTCGAGAGGATAATTTACCTATTTCTTATCTATATGCTATGATGAATGGCTATAGCTCAGCCTGTACAGCCCGTGAGACAGTGCTACATATAAAAGACATTTTGAGTAAACATGAATATCTTTTTAAATTCTGTCGTATGTTAAACCCTCTACATTTTGTGGACACTGAAGCCGCTGTTAAAGCATATGACTTTATATTGGCTTTGAAAACCGAATAATATGGATTTGAATAGTACTCGTAGTAAGAGCGCTTTATAGACCTTTACTGGCGCTATCTAGAATATTAAGTTTCTAGATAACACTTGGTAGAGGTCTTTTTCTATTTCAATTCATCATATTACAAGTAGAGTTCAGCTACTTTCACCATAAGTACCTTAAATAACGGCAAAGGGGTTGTCGAATGAGGACCTCAGGAATATAAGAGGGTGAAAGGAGGTGATACGATGGCTAACATTAAACGCACTAAATTGGTGTTGCGTTTTAACATCGGTACCGAAGATGCGCCGAAGTACAAAGACGTAACCTATACTCGTGTTGCAGAAGAAGCGTCTGACGATAATGTGAAAACCGTTGGTAATGCGCTGGCAGCCTTGTATGACCACAGCTTGTCCGACGTGGTCCGCGTCAATGAAGTATCCTTAGGGCATTAAGGGTAGAGTTTCTACTCATTCTTGTTTTAGGTGATCCAAACACATTGTTAATTGCTGATTTCGTACAGTCTCAGATAGTCGTAAAGAGGTGTAGAAATAGCAAGTCCACACATTCCCATCCTTATTGATATGAATCGAAGATACGTATATTTGTAATCTAACATGTTTACAGCCTATCTAGATTCGATGAACTTGTTTATGAAACGTGAAAGGAGGCGCCCACATGGCGGAGAAACGCGTTGTATATCTTACATTTTCTACGGTCGGTGGTAAAAGCACATCAATCACAATTAGTGCTCCTCGTGCTGGAATTACTTTACAAGATGCTAAAACAGCGGCTAATGCGTTAGTGGCTAATAAAGTAATTCTTGGTTCTGGTGATGCAGAATTAGCAGCATTTACTACAGCTCGTGAAGTAAAGACACAAACTACTGAATTGCAATAGTACTGCTTCTATGATGTAGTCTAGAAAGGTACAAATATAATCTAAAGGTAGTATAAAAGCGATCTATGGAGAAATCCTGGTCGCTGCGTATAATTGAGATATAAATTCAAAATTATTTCAGATTCACAGATTATAATGTTCTCTAAAGTGCTTGTTATACATATAAGATTGGAAAAATGTAGTATGATATGATAGACTTATTAAGTGATTTTATTTATCAATTTACAATAGGATAGTCTATTTATAATCAGTTTGTTAGTGTAGGAAATTAGTATATAGAATTAAGCTACTTATAAAGGAGGTTTACGATGAAAGAGGCGTGGGAATTATTCTTACATGGTGGATTTGTTATGTGGCCGCTACTAGTGGCACTTATCATAACCGTAGCTATAGCGATAGAACGTATAGCTTATTATCGACAATTGAGCAGGGAAATGTTTGCTCTGAATGATGCATTAGAAGAGAGCGAAATAAACTGGCAATCCTTATTAACTAGCTTAGAATCTAAATATACAGCTAATATTTCGTATAATCTAACTCGCGTGCTTGGACAGTGTCATGATCGCAATGTATTGCAATCCAAAATGGAAGATATGGTGGCCCATGTTTATACACACGCTTCACGTGGCCTTGATTGGCTCTCTACTATTGTTACGATAGCACCATTATTAGGCTTGCTTGGTACTGTAACGGGTATGATTGGTGCCTTTCAGGTGTTCGGTGCTGACGGTGCGGTACCTACTGCTATTACCGGTGGTGTGGGGAAGCCCTTGTTGCAACTGCTTCTGGTCTTTGCGTGGCTATTGTGGCATTGTGTTTTCATGCCGGGTTTACTCATCATGTACGTATGACAATATCTCGTTTAGAAGATTCATTTTCTCGTGTCTTAGATTCTTATGATCGGGGGCATGCTGCATGAAACGAATGAGCCGTATGGAGGGAGAAAAGCCTACTTTGATGATTATCCCTATGATTGATATCATCTTTTTCTTGCTCGTATTTTTATGATTAGCACCATATATACGATTCCACAGCAATCCTTGTCTATTATGCTACAAACAAACACAACAGTCCGCAGAGTTGCGCCCTGGTTTTAATTGATTTTGAAAAATCTGGGCAGCTGATGATTGATGATGGATATGTGACGAAAGAACAGCTTATTAGCTCTGTGAAAGCCAAAATTGGAGAGAATAAAAATCAAAACTTCCTTATTCGTGCCGACAAGGAGTTGAGTTATGGCAAGGTCGTGGAATTAATGGATGATATGAAATTAGCCGGCATGCAAGTATTAGTATTGCCACTGTTAATAAATAGGTGATGCTATGGCGAAACAATATGTAGATGTGTGGAAATATCCACATATGACCTATAAAAAAGCCTTTGTTATTGCTACCATTATAAGTATTATTACGGTTGGTGTTGCCTTTATTTCTTTTTCTGATTATATCGAATCTCAAATGACTGGATCGTTACAAATTAATTTTCTAACGGAACAGGAAGCAGAGAAACAAGTAGAGGAAATTAAAGAGCAAATTAAAGAAGAAAAAGCTCATGAGCTTCAACACTCAAAAGAATTGGAAAATAATAATGTTCAACTTGATAACGGAGGAGCCGGTCATGGAGGACAAAATGGAAACTCTGCTGTTCCTACAAAAAGTGATGTAAGTCCGTCTAGTCAACAAGCGAGTGCTGGTGAAATAGGAACGGTTAAACAATCTTCTGTTGGTAGCAATACGGGGAGTGGACTTGTCGGAGCTGAAGGTTCTGGAATCGGGTATGCATCAACAGGTAGCGGAGAAGGGCTTAGCGATCGTGAAGGTACCGGAGGTACTGAAGTTGATGTCGGTGGTGGCGGCACATTCAGTTATGATGGGTATTGGAGTAATTTACAAAGTGCAATTAATAGTAATTACCCTACAGATGCATACACTATGGGAATTCAAGGTGATGTAACACTAAGAATTTATTTTGCCCCCAGGTGGCAGTGTTGCCAGTGTGGAAGTTCTTAACTCTGATGACCCTATGTTATCAGAACATGCTAGAGAATATGCTTATAGTGTGGGTGGTGCTGAAAATTCTACAGGTATACAACAATATGCAGATATCACAATTCACTATAATTTATAGAGTATAATGAAAAACTAGTATCTTTATAGATACTAGTTTTTTATATGTATATATATTACTTTGATAACATAAAATAATATTGATAGTTATTCTTAATGAATATATAATTGAGATTAGATATCGTTTTATGCTATTAGAGCCCTAATATATTTTCTGGAGGTGTGTGATGAAAAAATCATGGGCAGCACTATTGTGTGTTGTGTATCTAACATCTGCTGCAGGTGTGGTAGGTGCAGAAAATAATAGTTCTACAAGTGTAGTTAGTGTGGATGAATCTCAAAATAATGCGAGTGATGAGCAGTCGAGACGCATGAAAGATATTACGGTTACTGCTACTCGTACGGAGGCTTTAGTTCGGGATGTGCCAATTGCGACAACGATTATTTCACAAGAAGAAATTAAAAGTCGCCAATATCGTAATTTAGAGCAAGCCTTACAAAGTGTGCCAGGCGTTGCTTTCAGCACCGATGCTCACGGTGGACAAAATATTACGATGCGTGGTGCCGAATCTCGTCATACATTAATTCTTATTGATGGACGACGTGTTACGGGAGAGTTGACGAAAACAAGAGCTAATGCTATGGGCTGGCTTCGTCAAGGCATGGATAATGTGGAGCGCATCGAAATAACGCGTGGCCCGTCGAGTGCCCTTTATGGTTCCGAGGCGAACGGTGGGGTTATTAATATTATTACAAAGCAATCCAGAAAGCCAAGTGTAGAGGTTAATACTGAAATCTCGACGTGATGCATCGAGTGCGACAGGATATAACTTCAATGTATTGGCTCGTAGCGGACAAAAAGGGAAAGTGGAACGGATCGATTGGTGCTGGAATTCGTAGAATATAGCGGGAAATAATGATTCTGGATCGGATAATAACTATCATGGTGACCGAATACCGCTTCATTTTGACGTATCTTATCAAGCGGGAAAAAGGGATAAATTTTCCTTCTTTATAGATCGAGAAACTGAAGACTTGGATATGAATACGAAAAAGGGTAGCGCATTAACTCAATCGGTTGATAAAAATACGACTACTACAAGCACAGGTCTTCGTTGGAATGGCCGTCGCGGCCGGTCATCGCTTATGGTGCAGTCTTACTACAATCATTACAAAGACACTTATGATCAATATAAGCGCATGGGTGGCATAAAAACTATCCATTTTGGGATGAATATTATAATAAAGAATGGATTACAGACGCACAGGTTAACACGTCAATTGATAAGAAGAATCTCTTGACGTATGGCGTTCAATTCCGCCGTCAAGAAGCGATTAGTACGCGTATTAATAATGGATCCATAGCATGGTCAAGAACTCGAGAAGGCATTACAGATACCGCAGGGTAAGGCAACCATTAATTACGGTAGTTACTTTGTGCAACATCAATGGAAACCTAGTCGTAAATGGGTAATTATTCCTGCTGTTCGCTACGATACGTCAAATGCATTTGATAGCCATTGGTCGCCCTAAGATTGGTGTTACCTATAAAAGCAAATGATAGTCTTCGCTTTTAAAAATGAACTATGGTGCAGGCTACTCCACACCTGGTATGACGGAAATGTATCATCATTGGCTTATGGCATCTAATGTGCCGAGAGGGCGATTAGGAGCTTTCGATATATATTTGCAAGGTAATCCTAATTTGAAACCTGAAAGCTCATATAACTTTGATTTCTCCGTAGAAAAAGATTGGAAACGGACAAATGTTAAGGCGTCCTATTTCCACAATGTTATTAAAAATTATATTGAAAGCGGTGCTAATCGTATTGATATGGCAAATCGCCGTATTTATGTTTCGTATTCCAATTTACCTCGTGCTGTATTGCAAGGTGTGGAATTATCTGTAAATCATAGACTCAATGATAAATGGGATGTATTCGGCAACTATACATATTTGGATGCCAAAAATGACGTGACTCACGACCGTCTGTTAAACCGTGGTCGCCATGTATTCAGTGGTGGTGTTAATTATCATCAAGGTCGCTGGACTGGTGCGTTCTGGGGTAATTATTACATTAACTACCTCGATGGCATCGATGCTATCGTTGTTAACCCACGTCTCAGCATTCCGAAGAAGAAAAATATTCAAACTTGGAACGTCATGGTTACTCGTCAGTTGAATGACAATGCATCCATGTATGTAGGGGTTGAAAATATATTTGGTGAAAAACAAGACTTACGAGATATTCATGGCGCCACTTATCGCATGGGCCTTAACCTGCGTATGTAATAGTGAGATATTAATGTATGTATGAAATGCTGAGGCTTTAATGCATGTATTTCATACATAATATAGTGGCATTAATTTGAAATTATAATCTATGAGGTTTAGCTTGCATAAGTTATCTGCGAGGTGATCATTATCAATAAGCCATTATTATGTTTATTGGGTATTGTTGCCGTTGTGGGAGCTTTCACTACGGTTATAAGTTTTGAAGGCAAGCGAGAGGTATTCAGCGAGGTAGGTGCTATTCAGATTGAAGATGATACGAAGCAAATAGTGTCGTTGCCGAGTGCAGCAAGTCGAGTAGTATCTATTTCTTCGGCGGATAGCGAATTACTCATCGCTTTAGGTGTTAGCCCGGTAGGCGTAGTAAATTCAAGGGAGTTACCGGCAGAGGTGCAGGCTAAAATTGCACAGTATCCGAAATATGAATAGTGCTGTATCTCCAAGTATTGAACGAATTATTATGTCCGATCCGAATCTCGTTATCGGCATTGCCATGCCGTTTCAAACGGCGTTGCGCAAAGCATTTAATGCGAATCATATTCCTAGCTTTTACCATCTATCCTCCAATTATGATGACATCATGGACCATATTCGGCATGTGGGCACCATGACTGGTCATGATAGGGAGGCGGCTGCATTGGTCCAGAAATATAATGATATCCTAACGGAAATCATACAGCGTCATAAAGATGAGTCTGCACCGCGTGTCCTCATCGTTTTTGGGACACCTACGAGTTACCAACTAGCCTCCAGTAAAACATATGTGGGAGATATTTTCCAAAGATTAGGGCCAAAAAATGTGGCTGATGTATATTTGCCGCAGGATGTATCGGAGAATGCTTTGGATGGATATATTCCGCTTAATCTGGAGACGATGGCCGTTCTTGATTGTGACAAGGTTATCTTGATTAATCATGGCAGTAGCGGTGAGAAAGATATAGCAGCTTTTAAAAAGGCTTTTAAAACGCCGGCATGGCAGAATGTACCTGCTGTTGCTAATGGGAATATAGAGGTCTTGCCGGGTCCTTTGTTTGCGTCGGTGCCGACCGCTCGAATGGATCAAGTGTTATTATATGCGGAAAAGGTGTTATATGGACAATCTCATTAATGTGCAGGAACGTCGTGGCTTACGCGTTTTTGTGGCTGCGCTGATTCTGTTAATAGCAGGGGTGTTGCTGAGTATGAAACTGGGCGCCGTTCCATTAACTTGGGGCGAATTATACCAAATCATAACGGGTGGCGACACATCGAAAATTGGTCAAATTATCATGACTATACGCTTACCACGTGTTGTAGTGGGCTTTTTAGCTGGCATGAATCTTGCCTTAGCCGGTGTGATTTTACAAGGTATCTTGCGAAATCCTTTGGCGGATCCCGGAATTATCGGCATTACCTCTGGCGGTGCTTTGGCGGCTATGATCATCATGATTCTCATGCCTACTTACGTTATGCTTGTTCCTATTGGTGCTTTTGTTGGTGCATTAGTGGCATCGTTTTTGGTTTACGGGATTTCTTGGCAAGGTGGGCTCAATCCGTTGCGCCTTATCTTGGCCGGTGTGGCAGTAGCTGCTTTTCTTCGGCGGATTTAATACGATTCTGTCCGTGTTTTATCCGGATCGTGTTCAAGGAACGGTGAGCTGGATGGCAGGTGGTTTTGTAGGGCGCAGCTGGGACGATGTAATGATGATCTGGCCTTATACGGCTATAGGAATTATTGGATCTATGATATCTATCAGATGGCTTACATTGCTTAGTTTAGGCGATGATACGGCGCGCACTTTAGGTGTGCATGTTGAAAGATGTCGATTGTCCTTACTCGTATTAGCTTCTTTATTAGCCGCATCAGCGGTGAGCGTATCGGGAATGTTGGGCTTTGTAGGCCTTATCGTGCCTCAGTGGCGCGCTCTCATTGTAGGTGTGGATTATCGCTATTTGATTCCCACGTCTATGGTCTTTGGTGGCATATTAATTGTTTATGCCGATACTTTGGCGCGCATGATGATTGCGCCTGGTGAAATCCCTGTAGGCGTACTGATGAGCTTTTTGGGTGCTCCATTCTTCTTGTATCTATTGAAAGGGGTGGGGCGAAGATGAGTGTGTTAACAGTCGATAATATAACGGTAGGTTATGGAAAAACGATTGATACTGGAGAAATCAATCCATCGTCTTTGATAAACCGGAAATAATATCTATTATCGGTCCGAATGGTTCGGGAAAAATCAACGTTTTTGAAAGCTTTGGCGCGACTTATCAAAGATAAAAACAAGGGCACCATATCGTTAGATGAAAAAAATCTTTACATCTCGTGGAATACAAAGGAATTAGCGCGCCATATAGCTTTGTTACCGCAAATTACGACCGCCCCTGAAGGAATGTTAGTTGAGCAGTTGGTTCGATCCGGACGAAATCCGTATGTATCGATTTTTAAGGAACTATCTGATGCGGATTTAGCTGCTGTGGAGCAGGCGATGAAATGCACAGATGTATGGAAATATCGGTATCGGCAAATAGGGGAACTATCCGGCGGTGAACGGCAGCGCGTATGGCTTTCATTAAGTTTGGCGCAAGAACCGAAATATTTTACTCCTCGATGAACCGACTACCTATCTCGATAGTCGCCATCAAATTGAGTTGATGGAGCTAGTTAAACGCACACAGCGGGAACGAAATATTATGGTCGTTATGGTGCTCCATGATTTGAATCTAGCTTTGCGCTATAGTGACCGCATTATTGCTATTAAAGAGGGAGCTATTGTAGGTGATGGAACTCCGCATATGATGATGACCCCAGAGAATTTAGCAGAGTGGTTCGGTATTAAAGCGGATATTTTACAAAGTCCTCGCAGTGAAGAAACATGTCCTATATGTGTACCATATGGTCTTGCTTAAATAGAGGAACTTAAATGCTATAGCTAGTTAATTGTTAGCTGTTTTTACTGAAATGTACACAATAGCAAAAAAGCTATTTCGAAAATCGCATACTGTTTATACCTTAAAGAGACCCCACCTGTGGTGAGGGTCTCTTTATTATGGTAAAAATATGGTGTACCAAATGGTTGGGTGAAACTTTTCACGAAATGATGTACAAGAATAAGTACATTATAGAACCCGGATGGGGATTTTTAATGAGGTAAAATAGTGGAATATATTATTTCGTTTATGAAACATATGGCTATACAGCCATGTTTATTGCAATGGTTCTAGAAAATGCTAACGTGCCTATTCCAGAGTGAAATCGTACTTGGTTTTGCAGGGGTATTTGATAGCTCAAGGCATATTTGATATGCATACAACAATGGTGGTAGGTATCTTAGCAGGTATTGTTGGTTCTATGGTATCCTACTGGATGGGTGAGCATGGTGGGCGCCCTTTATTATTGAAATATGGTAAATATATATTCTTTAATGAACATAAATTTGAACTGGCAGAAAAGATGTTTAATAAATATGGCGGTGTAGCTGTATTTTTGGTCGACTTTTACCCGGTGTTCGTACCTTTATCTCCTTCCTGCAGGAATGGCAGCGCTATCCCATGTGGCATTTCATCATCTGGACGGTACTCGGTACGATTCATGGACGATTTTTGCTCGTTTACTTAGGGCAAAGGTACTTGGTGAAAAGTGGCAAGACCTTATCGAGTACAATCATGAGTTCTTGATTGTTATGATCGTTGTATTTGTCATTATAGCTGTAGTACTGGGCTTTAGATACTATCGTAATCGTCGATAAGGAAGGCCCTTATGAAACTCTCTCGATTAACACCAGTCGTATTTATTGTGTGGCTAGTGTTTTATATGTTTGGCAATAATATGTTGCCTGTTACAGATCCCGTTGAATCTAATTATGCGTTAACGGCAAAGGAAATGGTTCTTTCAGGTGATTGGCTATCTCCGCAGATTTATGGTACTTATTGGTACGATAAACCCAATCATGATTTATTGGCTCATTGCTCTTGGCTTTAAAATCTTTTGGAATTGCTGATTGGGTGGTGCGCCTACCGAGTGCTATTTTTCGGTGCTTTGTCGGTGGCGACCATGTATCAATCTACGCGTACCATGAGCGGTAAGTGGGCACTTGGTCTCATTGGGGCATCCGTTCTAGGCACATCTCTCATGTTCTGGACCGTAGCTCATGGCGTTATTACGGATATGGTGCTCCTTTATACGACATTGATGGTCATGATTTACTCCTACAAGGGACTGGTGGAACAGAAACCGTATGCCATGATTGTAGCCTATGTATTCGCAGCGTTAGGCGTACTCACTAAAGGTCCGGTAGCCATTGTGTTGCCTGGTATGATTCTACTTGTTTTTGCAGGTATTAATCGTTCTTGGTCTATGGTGAAAGCCATCTTCGATTGGCGTGGCATTTTAGCCTTTTGTGTAGTTTGTTTGCCGTGGTATGTATACATGTATAGTGTTCATGGTCAAGACTTTATCAATGGCTTCTTAGGGACTTCACAATGTGACTCGTGCTACTCAATCGGAACATCCAGAAGATAATGTGTGGTGGTATTATCTCGCTATCTTCCTTGGTGCTTCTATGCCGTGGACGGGTGCTGTTATTTACGGTATAATCGATGGCTTTAAACAACGTCATACAGGGTTTATCTATAATATGACTTGGGGTGTTGGAATTGTGCTATTCTACACCTTGATGGCAACAAAATACCCTCTATATACCTTTGTTAGCTTAGTCCCATTTAGTGCTATCGGTGCTTTGGGCGTTATGAAGCTTATTCGCAAAGGCAAATCTAGAGCCTTAAAATGGATTATTATGGGGCCGACGTTGCTTTTGTGGATTGCTTATGTAGCAGGTTCTTTCTTCGCACCATGGGGTTTTTATTGTTTGCTCTATGTCGTGGTTGCTATGGCAATATTGGCTATGTTCTATACATGGTATACGAAAAGAGGATATCGTTTAGTTACAATTATTGTCCTTGGTACGATGGTTATATCTTCTATAGTTGTTATGGAAGGTTTAGAGCCATTCGTTAAGCAACGTAGTAATATTGATGTTGTTCCAGTAGTGGATTCCTATGAAGGGGATGTCTATTACTATAACGGCTATAGTACGGCTGTTGTGTATTATACGGGTCATAAGGTTATCAAGATTAATGGTGATGAAAGTCGCTGGGATGATCGAGATAAATTAAAAAAACGTAGCGCTGAATGGCAGAAGAAATATCTTATGGAACAAGTAAGTGAAGAGGAATTTAACAAGATTATCGAATCTGGTAAGCCACTTATGTTAATCGTTCCTAAAGGGGAAATTAAGCATTTCCGTCAGTCCTCCATTTATCCACATGTATCTGAGTCTAGTGAAGCAGGTACATCTGAAGTTTACGTATTAAATAAAAAGACTCTATTCAAATAATTATGAAAACTTAATAAATATTAAAAACAGGTAGTATCCATGATATGTATCCCTTTACTGGTTGTCTAGTAAAGGGGTACATCACAACGAATACTATCTGTTTTTGTTAATTAGCACCTACCACTTTTTCGTTAATTAGTTGTTTGCTGTTTTTGGTTAATTAAAATCTTGCGGCTTTTATGTTATCTGAAAGTTTACTGGTGTTGATCCTATATATACTATCTATTTATTTGCCTTTTTATATTAAAAATGCTTATTTAAATGAATAGGATCTGTCTATATTGACATTTTTCGTACATAAATAATAATACCTACAATATTAATATGATTTATTGACATAATTAATACATATTGATATAGTAGGTTATATTAAGTTTAGAAGACGAGGTGTTCTAAAGCCTGATTTCATCTAAGGTTTAGAAAAATGCGGAAAATGATATGAGTCATAAACGCCCCTTGTTGTGAGGTAGAAAGAGGGGACATTATGAAGAAATTTTGGTATCTATTCATTGCTATCGTGCTGTTGATAGTAAGTGGGCTAGCGTATGGTTATCATGAACACAGTAAACCAAAGACCGCCCAAGAATTAAAAACCGTGCGCGTTGCGTATTTACCGATTACGCATGCGCTACCCGTATTTGCTATGAAGGAACTGGAGACAGCAGATGGTCCCGTTCATGTAGAGCTTGTTAAATACGGTTCCTGGCCGGAACTCATGGATGCGCTCAACACCGGTAAAGTAGACGCTGCAGCCGTTCTCGTTGAGCTCGGTGTAAAGGCTCGTGAACAGGGCATAGATGTACGCGCAGCGGCATTAGGTCATACGGAAGGTAACATTATCGTTGTAAATAACGATATTAACTCTGTACAGGATTTAAAAGGCAAATCCTTTGCTATCCCTCATAAGCAATCAACTCAAAAATCCTCGTAGACCTCATGCTTGAACGGGCGGGTCTTAGCGAGAAGGACGTACAGATAGTGGAGATGAGTCCTCCCGAAATGCCGTCCGCATTGTCGGTCGGTCAAATCGCTGGATATAGCGTGGCGGAGCCTTTCGGTTCTCTTGCTATAGAAATGGGAGCTGGGAAGGTCTTTGAAGACCCTGATCACTTATGGCATGACAATATTTGCTGCGCCCTCGTATTCAACGGTCAATTCGTCGATGAACACCACGATTTGGCGAAGGCTTTCACAAAAGCTTATCTCGATGCAGGTACGTATTTAGACGAGCATCCGGAGGCGCAAAAGGAGATTTCCTTAAAATACATGAAGTTTAAGGATCCTGTTATTGAACGTTCCCTCAAAGTGATTGGGTTTAAAGATTTAGCCCTTACAGAGGAGCGTTACAATGCGCTCGTGCATCACATGACACATATTGATTTAATCAAAAACGTGCCGAGCTATTCAGAGTTTGTAGATCAAACATTGTTACCATAGGAGGGGGACCATGAAGAAATATACATATGTGCCAGGGCTCATTTTATCGCAGCGTGGCTAATTTGGGAATTAGTCGTTCGCCTCGGCGGATTTAACGAAGCCTTGCTGCCGACGCCGTACAAAGTGTTGCTCGGCTTTGGGGAGCTCATCGGGAGACGGCGTGTTATTCAAGGATGTTGCGGACAGTTTGGTGCGCTTTTTCATAGGCTATATCATTTCCGTCGTAGCCGGCGTGTTTTTTAGGCCTTATTTTAGGCTGGTATAAGGGCATTTGGAACTATATCAATCCCATCGTTCAGGTGATTCGTCCCATTTCACCGGTGGCATGGTTGCCGTTTATCGTACTGTTCTTTCGGTATCGGACAGGCGCCGGCCATCGTTATCATCTTTATCGCGGCGTTTTTCCCGGTTCTATTGTCCACGGTGTCCGCGATTCAGAATATCGATCCCGTATACATCAAGGTGGCTCGAAATTTTGGTATCAAGCAGCCGGAACTGTTATTTAAAATTGTATTGCCCGCCGTGTTTCCCGGTATTGCATCGGGACTTCACATCGCGCTCGGAACGGCGTGGATCTTCCTGGTGACGGGGGAAATGGTAGGTTCTCAGACGGGTCTTGGATTCCTCATCATCGATATGCGGAATAATTTGCGTAACGACCTTCTGATGGTGGCGATTTTGACGATTGGCTTTGTAGGGACTTTTGCTCGATTGGGGCGTATCCTCATCGAAAAATGGATTTATAGACGTTGGGGCATTGAGAAAATAGGAGGTGGACGCATGGGTTACATTTTCGGTGCGCAATGTACACAAGGAATTTATGAAAGATGGAGAACCGCTCACCATCCTTGAAAATATTAATCTGGACATTGAACGAGGTGAATTTATTTGTTTCTTAGGTCCTTCCGGGTCAGGTAAAAGTACGCTTTTAAATGCTATGGCAGGCTTTGAGCTCGTTACTTCGGGCTCCGTTACCATCGACGGCGCGGAGGTGAAAGCACCTCAACTGCGGTATGTAACGGTCTTTCAAAATTACGGACTGTTGCCGTGGCGAACGGTGGAAAGCAATATTGAACTGGGCCTTGAAAGTAAGAATGTGCCTAAGGAAGAGCGACCTGCTATCATCGACAAATACGTGAAAATGGTGGGGCTCGACCATGCGCGCAATCGCTATCCGGCGGAGTTGTCCGGCGGGATGCAGCAACGTGTATCCATTGCGCGGGCGTTGGCGGTCGATCCGGACATTATCTTCATGGATGAGCCGCTAGGGGCCCTCGACGCGTTGACACGCATTAATTTACAGGACGAAATCTCCCGCATCTGCCGTGAAGAGGGTAAAACGGTCGTATTTGTTACGCATGATATCGAAGAGGCGGTGGTCCTTGCGGACCGCGTCGTAGTGCTCGCTGCTAATCCGGGACGGGTGCAAACCATTATCCCCGTCAATCTCATCGATAGGACGGACCGGACCTCCGCATCCTTCGTCAATATTCGAAATCACATATTTGAACAATTCCAACTCGCCAAAGAAGACAAAATCGAGTTTTTATATATAAATGTGATATTGTATATATTAGTAGCAACAGAAGTCCAACAAAAACTGTAGTTTCAAAGATAGTAGGATCGTTCATTACCATCAGGGCTGTTACATGAGGCCTGTCGTTTTTGATGGTAGAGAATCTAAAGTCGCTTTGAAAATTACAGTTTTTATATTTTTGTTGCATGTGGATATTTTTGAATATTAGTTTCGCATCAAACTTTTCAGAAATGGATGCTATTATAATATAGTAACGGCATACATTTTTATGTAGTGCGTGATTATCAGATATATTATCACATATTATGATTGGATATCGTAATATATGGATTGTATTATTATGGGCTTTAGTGTATAAATACAGTATATAAAGGATTGATAATCATGATATACAGCATTATTTATTATATGGTTCGGTAGTATAAATTGGGGAGAGCCTATGTCCTTATTTTTACATCAGAGGAAGAGAAAAACGCTGTCTTTTGATGAATATATGACCTCGTTTGATACGAATCAGATTGCAAAAGTACAGCAGTTTATAGACTGGCTCGGTCAATATAGGGGCGAGCTTGTTCACAATCCATGGGGCGAGGTGAATCCTGACCTCGAAAATTGTTCGGCCTGATTTTGATGCAGCTCAGGTGCGTCGTAACAATTTGATGGCGTATTTGCTGCCGCGGTTGGGACGCTCCAAGATCTTTGTGGTGGCGGAGGCTGTCGGATATCAAGGTGGGCGCTTTTCGGGTATTGCCATTACCTGTGAGCGCATATTGCTGGATAAGCATAAAACGATTCGGGCGCATCAGATAACGCCTGTTACATTACAAAGAACCAGCTCTCCTGTGAGCCCTATGCTGAAACGGACCCAACAGGAACAGGGGTTCAACGAGCCTACGGATACGGTAGTATGGAGTGCTATCATCGAACAGGAAATTGATCCGTACGATGCGTTGCTGTGGAATATATTTCCCTTTCACCCTCACAAGGCGGGCGAACCGCTCACTAATCGGACGCCGACCGAGTCGGAGCAGCAGCTGGGTTGGGAATATACGAAAAGACTGTTGGCATTGCACACCGAATTAGGTGGACCGGAGCCGCTCGTGCTCGCTGTCGGTCAAAAATCGGCGGACACGATGGGGCGATTCGGCCTTTCAGCCATCGGTCTTAGACATCCGGCTAACGGTGGGGCTAATTTATACCGTGAAGGTTTTGCTAAAGCTATAGGCCAATTTATACCGTAAAGATCTTGTGAAGCTATATAGAGAGAGTTTTGAGATAGAAGGTATTACATATGAAACGATATTGTGAATCCTGCCGTCAGTATTGTGACGAGGCGGCCATGTTCTGTCCGCATTGCGGGCAGTATACGACTGCGGTGGAGGTTGAGAGAATCGCACCGGAAGGGGATATTATCTATCCGCTGGCGCATTATCAGTTGAGTTACAAGGATACATTTCTCTATGTGGTGGGCCGCAAATTTATGAATTCAGATGGCCGCGCGTCTAGAGGAGAATTTTTGCGGTTCTTTTTGTTGTGGCTATTAGTTATCGTTGGAATTCTGGCGCTTGCTTATGGACTTACGGCGGTGCTTCATAGGGTATTTATTTAATCCTGTTGGCATGGATGTTACTGACAATCATCGGTCTAGTCTTGCTAATTCCGTTGGGGGCTCTATGTATCCGTCGTCTTCATGATACCGGTAAAAGTAGTGAACATCTATTTTTTGTTTTAATACCTTTTATAGGGCCAATAATTCTATTTGCTCTACTGTGTAAGAAAGGGTGAACCGAAGGCCAATCAATATGGTGAGGCGTTGAGGAACATCGTCATTGACAAACGGTTGGCATCTATTATGAAAGTATCGCCTACGAGCAGTGCTTTCACCACTCGAATTCTCGTTGCATTGCTGGTGAGTGCTATCTGCGTATGCAGTGTTTCGGCTCGTTATATGGGACCGGAAAGTGAACTGGAGCTGGGCGGATGGTTTACGAACATCATTGTCGGTCAAGGCAGTGATGAAGCTGCACGGGATGCGATACACGATTATTTTGATGCCGTCAATGAAAAGAACTATGATAAGGCTTTCACCTATGTTATCAATCAGACTAAGACGAATCCCGTAGAAAAGCAAAAATGGATGGAATCTATGAAGTCGGCGCCGAAGGTGGTTGTCGGGTCCTTAGGTGCGAGTCGTATCACTCGTATAAACAGCATGAAACGCATCATTTACGAAGCGGATCTGCAAGTCACTAAACCCGGAGATGGCGCGGTTGAGGCTGCGCACATGACACGCTCATATCTCTGGTCGAAGAAAATGGCGAATGGCATATTGAAGGATTTTATAAAAAGTATGCCAGATGATAAATAATGAAATGCTTTTGGGGTGGTTCAGTTTGAGCCGCCCTTTTTAAAGTAGTAGTAAAATTTTATGTTACTTTTGATGAATCAAGCGTAGAACTCTTTTGTTTATGTTGTTTTTATGTTATAATGAGCACAACGTATGAAAGTGAGGCTTTCATCAAAACAGATCGGACTATATTGCACTGCGTATCGGATTGAGATAAAAATAGAAGTCTCTTGCGGTTGAAGCATCTGATAGTGCACTATACTCATTTGCTACGGCAAATGGCACACAAACTAGGAACGGCAAAATTTGATAGCGCATTTTTGCGCCCATTTGACGAGACGCTAGTATAATAGCGCCTTTTTCTTTGTGTGACATTTCCTCGTGGCATAGATCAATTCAAGTGATAGGTGAGAAAAACTATGTTAAATAAATTAATGAACAAAATTTTAGGAGGAACTGTGAATACAACAGATAATCAGGTTACTGCGCAAGTGAAAGCAGAACCAACAGTAGCAAAAACTGCTACTCTTACAGCTGCGGCTGAAGGCGAGCAAAAACAAACGCGTCGCCGTACAAATACACGCCGCCCTGCTGGCGAAGGTCGTACGCGCCAACAAACAGCTGGTGAAGGTGAAGGTGCAACACGCCAACGCCGTTCTACAAATACTCGCACAAGTGCGAATGGTGGCCGTACTAATACGACTCGCCGTACAAATACACGTCGCAATGCCGAACAAGGTGAAGGTCAAGAACGCAAAACTCGTCAAACTCGTGCACCGCGTGGTGAAAATACACGTAATACGCGTACTAATAATGGTCGCAATGGTCAAAATGGTCAGAACCGCAATAATAACCGCTCAAATAATCGTTCTACAGGTTGGAACAATCAAGAGGAACAAGTGGAATTAGTCGGTCGCACACCAAATGGCGCCAACAAGGGAAAATTCCAAATCATTCCATTAGGTGGTCTTGGTGAAATTGGTAAAAATATGACTATCTTCCAATACGAGGACGAAATCATCGTTCTTGACTCTGGGCTTGCATTCCCTAGTGAAGATATGCTTGGCGTAGATATCGTTATTCCTGATATGAGCTATATCATCGAGAATAAAGACCGCGTGAAAGCTGTCGTAATTACTCATGGTCATGAGGATCATATCGGTTCTTTGGCATACCTTATGAAAGAAATTAGTTGCCCAGTATACGCAACAAACCTCGTTTGTGGATTAATCGAAGGCAAGTTTAAAGAACATAAGGTATCTCCAAAATGTCTGCGTACGATTGCTGCCGGCGATGAAGTTCAAATTGGTCAAGTGACTGTTGGTTTCATCCAAACAAATCACTCCATTCCTGACTCCTGCGCTGTATACTTTAATACACCAATCGGGACGGTTCTTCATACAGGGGACTTTAAAATTGACCAAACCCCAGTTGATGGCCGTTTGATGGATATGCACAAATTTGCTGAGCTCGGTAACAAAAGGCGTATTAGCGCTATTGTCGGACTCTACAATGTAGAAAAACCAGGTACTACTGGTTCTGAAAGTTCTGTAGGTCCTGCGATTAAAACAAAGCTGTTGGAGAAGCAAAAGGCCGCGTTGTTTTGGCAACATTCGCATCCAACATGTCCCTGTATCCAACAAGCTATTGATGCGGCGGTTATGTTCAACCGTAAGGTTGTAGTTATAGCCGCAGCATGGTCAATGTTACAGAAATTGCCCAAGAGCGTGGATACTTGAATATTCCACCAAATACAATCATCGACGTTGATGTAATGCACAACCACACAGATGACCAAATCATGATCTTAACGACTGGTTCTCAAGGTGAACCGATGGCAGGCTTGTCCTGTATGGCAACAAGCAATCATCGCACTGTAGAATTGGCACCGAATGATACTGTTATCATTTCTGCAACACCAATTCCAGGCAACGAAGGTGCTGTAGGTAGAACTATCGATAACTTGCTTCGTTTAGGTTGTAATGTGGTATACGGTAAAGACCGTGGTATCCACGTATCTGGTCATGCGAGCCAAGAAGAGCTTAAAACAATGCTTAACCTTGTTCGTCCAGAATACTTTATCCCAGTTCATGGTGAGTATCGCATGTTGCGCCGTCATGGTGAACTTGGTGTGGCCATGGGCGTAGATCCTAAGAAAGTCCTTATCGGCGATAATGGTCAAATCTTTGAATTCGATAAAGATGGTGGTCGTCAAAAGGTGGCCGCGTACAAGCTGGCGCTATCTTCGTTGATGGCCTTGGCGTTGGTGACGTAGGTAATATCGTTATCCGTGACCGTCAACAATTGGCACAAGAAGGTATGGTTATCGTCGTTATGGCGATGGACAAAGCTTCCGGTACTATCGTAGCTGGTCCAGACCTCGTATCTCGTGGCTTCGTATACGTTCGTGATGCAGAAGAACTCATGCTTGCTGCGGAGCACCGCGTAGAACAAGTTCTTGAAGATTGCGAAATGCAACGCATCAAAGACTGGACAACCATTAAGCAAAACGTACGTGACGCATTAGGGTAAATTCTTCTATGATAAAACCCGTCGTCGTCCTATGATCTTGCCGATTATTTCAAGACGTATAGATATAGTTAAGACAAGCAGTTGTTGAAAGTAGTTATTTAACAATCGCTTGTTTTCGTGGTATATGATTGTAAAATTAATGTAATCAAAGCAGGAGGTTTTACAGTGGTAGCATGAATACATTTCCCAGTAGAAGAGCAATAAGGGAGCAAAAGGAGGTGATGGTATGTCTGAACGCTCCCAGTGGTGCACTTTTAAACTAGTTTGCTACATAATAGTGGTAAAGGTTGTGAAGCTTTCTATAAAGCGATTTCCAAAGCATGGAGAGTGGATTGCAGGTCGTGTGCATCCGACAATTTGTCAAATACAGGCATTAGCTACTCCAATAGTGCCGTTAGCATATGTAGTTTAAAAGAATCCTCCACCGTTATCGGATAGAGACTACTGATTTAGAAAACGAATGGTGAAATCGCTGACAGACCATATAGTCCTGGGTTAAGAGATACTATTTATGATATGCGAATTCGACAAGACTGGCTGAGAGCCACTGATCCAAGCTTAATTTAGGAATAGATGCGTTACCTTTTATGTAGGGAGCTTTTTCTAAACGTATGGATAGCATGAGGATCTTGTGCACTCAAGCTTTATTCGTTGATTAGATATAGAGGCTGGCTGGCAACAGGTGTAGCGGATCCGCTTTACATATATGCGCAAACGCATCGAGACATATATAGATGTTACTGTATTTGTTAACGGCATCGTGAGGCTCTAATACGAGACGTAAATTATCCGTTGATGAATTTGAGAGGGTCACATTAACTGATTCTCATGCACCTATTATTTTTATCAGTGGAACGACCTCAGATCATGGTAGGCTGTTTACGATTATTCATGAGCTTTAGTGCATATGTTGATAGGTAGAAGAAGGCGTTACTGAAGTGGCTCTTCGAGCCGTATTGTAACAGCTTTGCAGGTGAATTTCTGCGCCGGAAATCCCACTGTTCCTTTTGTCGGAGTGAACATCCGAGGATTATGAAACCATATAGCTAAGCGCTTTAAGGTGAGTGAGTATGTTGCACTATCGGATAGCATTAGAGCATGGATATATTACCTCGAATTCAATGTCATAACCTAGTGGAATGTTTTAATCAGAGATTAGGAAAGCTTACCTGAACGAGAGAGACAAGAGACGTGGAAATTTTTATGTCACTGCTCATGCTCGGTTGCGAAAGTTTTAGTCGTACTACGTTGTCAAAAGTAGCCGCCGAGCAGGCGAACTGGCATATCGAGATGCGTATGAGTTGTTGAGCTTTACGTGGTAGTACTTTTACAAAATATGTGAATGAATATAGTTTTTAGGAGAGAAAACTATGTATGTCCTGATATGATACGTCATCTTATAGATGCAAAGAACTCGATATTATGGGTTTGATGTTGTTCCATCATTCTGGAATGAGTTGATATCTCCAGCAGCAGGTAATATTTTAACTATTGATCGCATTAAAATGAAATTATAGAGGTAATGATGAGGTTATCTACTGGCTTTGACACTCATTATTTGAGGTTTACCGAAGCGACAAATGATGTTGAGATACAAAATACATATGCGGAATATAGCTGATATGTGATGTTACGTCAACAATATAAGGATGTAGAAAATATCAGCGTGGCTAAAGCGGATCCATGGCTTAGACTTATGCGAGTGTCCACAGAGAGTGTAGTTGTAACCCACGAAGTTCTAGTGACCAAAGACTACAAAGTCAAGATGCTCGGATATATGTGAGCATTTTGATGTTTCATATGTGAATGTATTTGAAATGACGCGTCAATCACATATGGTAGTATGAGATGAGGAGCTACTTTGGGTGGCTCCTATTTTTCGTTATTATATATATGTATTGCCAGTACTATAAATAGCACCACTATCGCAATTGTCTCACTATATGTATTTGAAGTTACCCTTTTAAACTGTTATAATTAAAAGATACCAATTAATATATCTTCTTATGTAAGAATGGTGATTTATGAATAAAACAAATACAAGGCGATGGTAGAAACTGCATTTTATATCGACCATTGTTGTTATATTACTTATAGTGGGATCGACGGTGCCCTTCCCCTTGGTTGCTTGCAACACATTAGATTTACCTTCTGGGTTGCACTCATTGGTATCTAATTAGGCAGCCGATATAGTTGCGCCGCGCGTCTGATTAATTAGCGTTGTTCTCATTCACTTTTAGTAGGTCCATTGGTGGCTGGCTGCCCCTATTTTGGCGTATTCTTTGAGTATTTTTCTTGGTGAGCTTTTAGAGCCAGGTGGTCCTTTGGTAAACTTATCGTTATACCTGCACTGCTTACTTACTTTAACAGCTGCAGATTTAATTTCTGAGCTCCATCTTTGACTTATCTCAAGTTAGTCGGGCTGATTGATATAGATCTTAAGAATGCTATAATTGGGTCTGTAAGCAACCTATGACACAGAACAGATGAATGCATATAACCGTTTTAGTTGCATTTTCAGCAAATTGGAGCAGATGCTAGCCTATTGGTTTGTAGATACAATAGTGATTTATATATCTGGCTATAAACTTGTATCGTATCGGTCGCCACTGCGATAGTGCCAGTGCGTGCATTGCTAACAATGGATACGTGGCGCATGCCACTTTGGGGAGCTAGTGTACAGCGGTTTGGTATAATCCTTGCTTATGTAAGTGCATATCTACCAGCTATACACAAATATTCTCTTGCTGATGAAGGTATAGCTAAGCTTTATTTAGTTATAAGTTTATGGACTTAATGGCTTCCATGTTTTATTATCCATTGAAATCATAATTTAAATTGTTTTAGGTTTACTATTATGGCTTTTTATATAGTCCATTAGCACTCATTTTGATATGTTTTTTAGATGGGCACGTTTCGAAAACATTCTATTAAGAAAGGAAGTGAATTGAAATCCTTTCAGCGGAGATGGAAAGGTTTAGAGATTACCATTGTTGCCGTTCTCGTATTATTGCTGTGATTGCTGGCCTATTTTAAATTTGAGCATGTGCGAATTTTAGCATTAGTCGTTGTAGTAGCGCGTATTTGGTTCAGTACAATACCCTTCACCAACCGGCGTCGTTTAGCCAGAGAACAGTTTGGTGCGATGATGAGAAAACGTCACACAAGCTTCTAACTTTTAGCTTTACAAAATTTGCCAATGAGGATTGTTCTTGTTAGCGCAAGGCACCTTGGTGTGGAATAATAGTGCTTTTCTGCTTTGAGCTGGGTTAAAGGTGGACTGGAATGGCTCCAGATGTCTGCACGTTTGTTGCCTGTGGTTTCCGCTGTCAGGCAAAATCTAGTAAGTCCGGATGCTGCGGCGGAAAAATGTGAAAATCGATGCTTCAAATTAGTTTATACATTTATCGATCCTCAGGATACGCGATCAGATCATTGATAAGTGAAGATGAACTCGCCGGAACATGCACGGTGATGGCATTGTACTTTCAGGACATTACGGAGCTAGAAAAAGCCCGTATTACAAAGCCGAAGAGGGACGCCTGTATGCGCTGATTCAGATCGATAATCGCGGAGGAAAGTTGACAAAAGTCGTAAGTGATCGTGGTATGCTACTATTTGGACGAGATATAAATAAGCCCTGTCATGGATGGAATCGATCGCTACTGAAAGCTTTTATTCGTCACTGGCAAGATGATATGTATACCTTCTGCCAATTTCGTCGTGAACGCTTCACGAGGATGGAGGAAGCCGGTTTCCCAAGTGCTCCAGACAGATCCGTAAGTACCATCTCCCGCGTCGACAAGTACACCAGCCACAGATTTCCATTGGTATTAACATGTGATGTAGAGCTCTGTGAAAGATGTATCTGGTCGATGCTCGTGCGGCCTATAGATATTACATGTAGGTCGCGGTGGTGACCAAAGTGTGCATGTAATGGATGGGTGAAAGTACGCGCTTTCTTTGGCGCAATACGGCAGGCGTTGAGAGGCCGCGCGTTCAGTCGCTCGTGTTGCTTGTCTCAAAGCGATACGCGGGCTTATGATTGATTCTGATAAGATCCTTATCGGTGGGGCACCAGCGCGAGAGACTACGATGCATGTAGAGTGGCATTATCCGGTGATTATGGCACATTGCTCGAGCACTTGGTAAAGACATTGCTGCGCATTGCGCTGTCAAGAAAGCTAGCGCCATCGATGAAAATGGTGAATGTTCTGTAACGAGTCAGAGTTCTGCGAAGAAGATATTATTACTGCCAGAGCTGCCAAGAGTATGGGTAGATCCAGATGCAGCTCGCTGTCGTGTGTGATCGCGCGTCAGGAAAAGTAATTGCAGTGACTCTCCAAGAAGCGCGCATGACTCTGAACGACGCACGCATCGTTGCTCGACCATCACATGCTTGACCTAGGACTTTATGGATCCATTGCTACTCATGCAGACCAACTGCGTCGTCCACATCTGAGGCTCGTAACGGAGGCTTGTACAATGTCAGAGCGTTCCTGTGAAACTTTTCAAAAGCGGAAGCCACGGGTATTTATGCGGGTATCGTACTAGATGCAAGAACTGGTATCCACCAAACTGGGGCGCACCTTTGTTTGAAGCTACTTAGCATTCTTGCGCCGTGCAGGGGCGGATATCTGACAGAGTTAAACAATTGTTTATTGAAACTTTCGATTCTATCCAATTGCGTGCTAAAATGGTATTTGGAAATGCGAGTCGTACGGAAAGGTTACTGTTCAGCTAGCGCCTAGAAGGCTTGAAGGATATGATGGCGTTGCTGCACCAAAGTGCGGACATGCTCATCAGTAATGACATATTGAAGCAGCTTTTGTACTATATTCCTAAATGATGGCGGTATGTCGGCGTCAGCGCACGATCCAGGTAAGGTGGCATGTACAAGTTGTAATGAAGCCTTGGGTGGTGGCGATCATGCAGAACTGTGGCTGGTGCTCACAATTACAAGAGTATGACCGTAGAGGAAGGCAAAGCGAAGTGCCATTTGGAGCATGCTCTTGATGCGCTTCATTCCGCAGAACAGAGGAGGACTTGACAATGAAAGTGAGTATTGTTAGAAGACGTTAAAAAGTTGGTAAAAAGGCAGAAATCGTTGAAGTTAGCGAGCATATGGCCGTAACGTGTTGATCAAGAAAGGTCTCGATGCGAAGGTACAACAACTAACGTAAATAATGCGGAAACAAAAAACAAAGAATCCATTGCTCATAATAAAAGCCGTTGCAAATGACGAAGCTAAGATCTCGCAGCTCAATTGACTAAGGTTGAAGTAACTGTAAAAAGTTCGCATGGGCGAAGAAGGTAGTGTATTCGGTTCCGTTACTGCAAAAGGTATTTCCGATGCTGCTAAAGCTCAATACAAAGTAGATATCGATAAAAGAAAAATCGAAATCAAAGAACCGAAATGAAAACATTGGGCGCCGTGACGGCGTGGTTCGTGTTCATCCTGAAATTACAGTACTATCGAGGTTAATGTAGTAGCCGAATAATGAGTATTCACCATGCTCTTTGGGTATGGTGGATTCTTTATCCATAGTGGTTGTGTGAAGGATTATCATGGATGTACGCATTCCACCGCATAATCTAGATGCGGAAAAGAAGACGTTTGGTAGGGCTTATTAACTAATGGATCCAATATGGGTGCCGTTGTAGATACGGTGACGATATTCTTAAATCTGAAGATTTTTACCGTGATGCATCGTATCATTTACGATGCTATTTCTAGAAATCGTGCATGCCAATAAGACAGCTGATTTTATCACGGTTGGTGCAAAGAAGCTAGACCGTCGTAAACGTCTCGATGCGGTAGGTGGTCTTTGCTTATACATCTCTTGCCAATGAATCGGTTTCCTACAATGTTGAGGAACATACGAAATCATCAGCGAAAGCTCAGTTGCGCCGCCTCATCGATGCAGGGGAAATAAAAATCGTGGGCATGACGTATGCTGGCGAAGATGACCGACAGCAATCCTCAAATAAAAGCCAGAGCAATGGTGCTAGACGTAAGCGGTCGAAACTCAGTCTGAATCATCTTTTTGCAGCTATTGGGTAGAGTGGTTTTATCTAATTTAGATAAACTCAATGCACTGCAACAACATGATGGTCTGTTACAGGCGTGCCAACAGGCTTTAAAAGATGTGGACCACATTTTTCAGCAGACACAAAAATCTGCACCTCATCCTCATGGCACTCAGATCCTGCGATGGAAAACAAGCTTTCACCGAATATCGCTCAAAAATGTAACGATGTTGTACACGACGAGACGGTGGCTTTCTTTTCCTAGAAATGGGCAGAGAACGACTCGTTGGTCGTATTTTGTCCTCCGTGGCAGGTGTGAGCTCTGAAAAATTGCGCCGTGCGAACATGGATCCTGCTGACTGGGAAAGGTTATTGCAGCAGCGGACCGCATGAGTAAATCAAGCTCTTTATCGATGATAACGCGGGTCTTACCGTACAGATATGCGCTCTAGAAATTGCGCGCCGTCTCAAGGTGGAACATGGTCATCGATCTCATTATCGTCGATTATATTCAGTTGATACAAGGTCAGAAATGCTGGTAAGGGCGGTGAAACATCGTCAACAAGAGGTGTCCGAAAATCTCCGTAATCTTAAAGCTGATTGCTCGTGATTTAACGTACCTGTTATTGCTGTCTCGGTTATCTCAGTGGTGTTGAAAAGCGATGAATAAACGGCAGTGACTTTCGGACCTTCGTGAATCTGGTTCTCTCGAGCACGGATGCGAGATCATTATGTCTTATGTACCGCGATAAATATTACGATAGAAAACTCCGAAAAGGGGACAATGCAGAAGTCCTCATTCGTAAAACACGTAATGGCTCCGTTGGTACCGTGGAACTCCCAGATGGTTGGAGATTAACGCAATTTAGAAACGTAGAATTCCGAGACTTGAGTGGAACAATGACGAAAAACTATCGTGGGGGTATATATTGATGGGGACCCATGACACTAGCTTCATTTAATAAAGAGAAAAGGACTATACTTCTTGCTCCTCGTGACCTGATGTCGGCACTAAGTATAGTCCTTTCTTTTATCACTAACACATACGTGTCCCATCAATATAGGTAATTACTAGATAGTTTTCGTTGTATTGCTGGAGAAAGATGGAATAGAAGTTTTGGGTTATATTATTTAGAAAATAAGTCTTGTTAAAGTGTATAATAGTACTAGATGGATTTTTATAGTGTCGCAATGCGTACAGGTATTGTGAGATGGAATATAAAGGTTTTCCATCCTATGTATGATGATTTAACTATTAGTGGAAAACAAAATATTGAGTTTTATTTGATTTGACTGGTTGGATTGGGTTTGAGAAAGCTTGTAAATATCAAGCGTATTAGTGGGCTAGGTCGTGTTGAGAGCCACCATTATCATTTGTCCATGATAGATTTAATTGATGAATCTCGGTTGTCAAAGGACTTAAGAGATTGTTTTCCAAAGGTATGGGACATGGAAGATATTGTTGATCAGCAGAGTGGTTTGAAGACTTTGATTGGGGAAGAAGGTCATTTGCGTGATGCAGATAGATTCGTGGAACTAGATTGTATATCTGATTAATGGAGCCCTCATATCATGACTTGTATTAATGATTTTCAACTTGTTTGATGTACCTAATACGGATGCGTGATCATCTCTATATTTCTTTTGTATCTCATCCTGGTTTTTGAGCAAATCTATGATGATATCTTTTCATGCTAGGTTACAGTGTTTTTGATTGGAGTTAGGTGGAGTATTGTGGTGATGCCTTTAGATAACTTTTTAAACGTAACTACTTACTAATCTTCGAGCTATAAACTGTGGCGAGTCCGAGGTTTTAAGTGATAGCTCTTGAATTATTTTGATTCTTGTGATAACGAAGATGAGCAATAAACGACAACAATTATGGATTAGAAAAGATTTCTATAGACCTTAGAGGGTATTTTGTATGCAAAGAATCTAGCATGGATTATAGTAGTGAAAAGGGTTGGTTTATTACTAAGTCCTAAAAAACCATATTGGGTTTAAATTATTTGCGTACTTAAGAGTACCTACTATTGGATTTGATGTCTAATAGTAGGTACTCTTCTTCTTCTAAAATTTACTATTATAATAGCAAACATATGTTTGATACTCTCAGTTTTTGTTATGCTAATCATAAATTTTTGTGTTCTAATTTTTGTAAAAGCCAGTTGTTTAGCGTTTAGGGGGGTGCTTGTATGGGTTCAGCTGATACGGATCGGCTGTATATATATATTGATTTGAAGTGTTTTTACGCGTCTGTAGAATGCGCCGATTTGGGACTGGATCCGTTTAGACACCTCTGGTGGTAGCGATGGTTCTCGTGGCAAGGGGGCTATACGTTGGCTATTCTCCAGCCTTAAAAAATTTAGTGTGATCGCAGTCGATCTACTTTCAGATTCACCGCATATTGAGTATTTGACGGTGAAGCCCACATGAAGCGGTATATGCAGGTGTCTGCTGAGAGTTTATGGAACCTTGCTCATAGTATGGCGCCCGAAGATGTGCATGTACTCTATCGACGAGTATTTCATCGATATCACGCCCTATTTACCACTATATAAAAGACGCCTCGTCAGTTGGCGCGAGATGTTGCTGATGCAGTGCTAGTAGCGGCAAGATTTATGCCACCGTTGGGATTGGAACGAAATTTGTTTCTCGCCAAGATTGCCCTCGATATTTTGCGAAACATGCGTCTGATTTTATAGGCTATCTTGATGAAAGCCTCTTTTAAAGAAGACATCTGGTATCATCAGCCCTTGACCGATATATGGCAGATTGGTAAGGGATAGCTAATCGTTTCGCATAAGTATGGTGCTTATGACTTGTGGTATGTACTATGATTCCAGAGAGCGAAGTTGTACAAGGAGTTTGGCATTAATGCAGGCTCATCATCGACCATGCTTGGGGTCGTGAGCCTTGTACGATTGCGGATATCCATGCGTATCGACCTATTAAGCACTCTGTCTCGCGAGTCAGATTTTTGTTGCGTAATTATACCTATGAAGAGGCATACGTGCCCATGCGCGAAATGGTAGAGCTCTCTTGGTGTTAGGCTTTTACAAATCAAAGGGGTTACCGAACCATATTCATGTCCATATCGGCTATGCTGATGAAATGATGCGCTCTACAGGAGGTTCTAAAAAGCTTAAGCAGTACACTGACTCTTTGCAGGTGTTAACGGCAGTTATTAAATTATACGACAACATTGCCGTAAAATGAGCTCATCCGTCGCATAGGAATCAGCTTTGAGGATTTAGTCAATCGATCCGCACATACCTCAAGAGTGGACCTAGTTGGCACTCTTACTACAAATGAAGAGGAAAAAGACGACATTTTGACAAGAGGCTATGCTATCCATTAAGGAACAGTTTGGTAAGAATTCTATTTTGCGTGCCTCTAGTTTTGCAAGAGGAAGGAACCATGCGCTTTAGAAATACATTTTGGTAGGCGGGCACAATGGGGAATAAATAGTAGAATGGATACATTGGAAATAAGTAGTAGAATAGCTAAATTGGAAATACATTAGTCGCGTAAGGGGAGGTATACAGTAATGGAAACATCGCATGTCTCGTTTACAGCGAGCAAAACAATTTATGCCCTTTGCGGCATTGAGGGGCTTTGAAGCTTTATTAACCGCTGTAGCAAGGCCAAAAGAAAAATCGGGCAGAGTTGTCAGAGGATCAAATAGATGAGTTAAATACAGTTTACAATCTGTACGTTGTGGGGAGTGACGAATTGTTTACTATAACAAACGAAAATATACGGAACTTATAGGCGCTGTTGATATGATGGTGAGCAATTACAAATTCTATCTACAAGGACTGTTATTCCTTTCAGACATATTAAAAGAGCTGAATATGATATGAAATATAAATATAAATAAATAACAGCTTTTATTGTGTATGGTAAATAGACTAGAGTTAAGACATAATTAGGTATACAATGAGTATTATGGGTTAATATACTGATGATAAAGATTTTTTGAGATTTGGTTAGACTGTCGTATACCTATATAGTTTCATTTCTTAACTTGCAAAGGCGGTGTATGTAATCTATGATGTCATATCATTACTTATCAATCGCTATGATTTTTCCTCCAGTTGTTATGGGAGCATATAGAAATTTCAGTATTAGCTTCTGTTGCTACCATCATCGGTGGATGCTGGTAGTGTTTATATACTGAATATAAACGGCTAGCTGCGCCAGTTATGGTAGTAGTTAATTTCCCATATACAATTCCATCTATATCGATGTTAGGTCTCTTTGTTGTACGTATCAGGTGTTGGTAATACGACCGCTATTATTGCATTGGTTATATATGCTTTATTACCGATGGTACGAAATACATTTACTGGTCTTAACCAGATTGATAAAGCCATGTGTGAAGCGGGAACTGCGTTAGGGCTCACACGGATTCAACGTTTGTGGAATATAGAGATTCCCTTGGCTATGCCGACGATTATGGCTGGTATACGGACCATGCTCGTTATGACCATTGCCTTGACAGGTATTGCATCCTTTTATTGGTGCTGGTGGCTTAGGTGTGGCGATTTATAGGGGGATTACAACGAATCAAAGTGCGTTGACGATTGCCGGTAGTCTACTGATTGCACTATTAGCCATTACTGTTGATGCGCTCTTTTCTCTAGGTGAAAGAGTAACGCGTATTAGCCCTCATATGAAGCGTTATACGATTATATTTGTTTCGATTATGACGCTAATTGCAATGGGTATAGGTGGCTGGGACTATGTACTGCCGTCATGTGAAGACCGATGTTATTCATATTGCAACGAAACCTATGACGGAACAGCTTATTTTGGGGAATGTTTTAAAAGAATTAATCGAGAAGAAGACTGATCTAACCGTAGAGGTTACAGAAGGTGTAGGTGGTGGTACATCAAATATTCAACCAGCTATGCTTTCCGGCCAATTTGATATATATCCTGAATATACTGGTACGGCTTGGTCTGCTGTGTTAAAACGTACAGATGCTGTATGATGAAAAGCTTATTTAATGAGCTTTCACAGGGCCTATAAAGAGAAATATAATTTTGAGTGGGTCGGCATGTACGGCTTTTAATAATACCTAGGCATAGGGGTGCATAATGAAATCGCTCAGAGTTATGGCGTAAAAACGTATTCTGATCTTGCTCGTATAGCACCATCCCTAACATTAGGAGGGGAATATGATTTCTTTGGTCGTGAGGATGGCTATCCTGGATTACAACGGATGTATGGCATGAGCTTTAAAGCGACTAAAGATATGGATATAGGTCTAAAATATACGGCTATTAGTCGTGGAGAGGTGGATGCAGTGCCGATATTCACGACTGATGGTCAATTGAGCATTGCACCGATTACGGTGTTACAAGATGATAAACATTTATATCCATCCTATATGTCTGGTAATGTGGTGCGTAGCGAAGTGTTGATTGCTCATCCTGAACTGCGACCTGTATTAGAAAGTTTGAAATCATACGATTACAGATCAAGAGATGGCGAAGATGAATTACGCCGTTGAAACGGAACATCAATTGCCGGCTGATGTAGCACATAAATTCCTGGTAGAACGAAACTTTGATATAAAGCTGAATATAGTTAGAACTAAAGTAAATAAAATTTAATATATGTGAATATAATTTTGTATTGACATTTAATCTCCTTTCGATATAAAATAAACATATGAACAGATATTCATATAAAGAAAAATATCGATGAATAATGTTTTAGGAACATCTCTAACAAAGTATGAAACAAATATATCTAAAATAATCATTTTAAAATACATGGATAGAAACTTTCACTATTATCAAAGGAGATATCATGGAAGAAACATTGTTGCTGAAGGATTTGAACTGTGCGAACTGCGCAGCAAAAATTGAAGATCGTATCCGCAAAATGGATAGTTGTAGAGACTGCTAATTTTCACACTGGCCACACATCAATTACATATTTGATTGGCTGCTTGGGGCGACCATGAAGCGCTTAAACGCGATATTCAAGACATTTGTGATTCCATCGAAGAGGGCGTAACAGTAGCTGATTATGAACGTAAATCTAAAGCGACTGGATGATCATGGTCATGCAGCCACGACCATGGCAGTGATGCAGTAGACAATTGACAGTCATCGTATGCAGGCTTGTTATTCATGCGTTTATGAAGTGTTGACTATCAGTTTGTTCCGTCCATTGGCATGCCAGAAGTCCATCGAAACTCCAATTTACTATGTTGCGTATATTCTACTTGCGTTCCCTGTATTGCGCATTGCAGGTCGTAATATCTTAAAAGGCCAAGTGTTTGACGAAAACTTCTTGATGTCCATCGCTACATTGGGCGCTATCGCTATCGATGCATTGCCTGAAGCCATAGGCGTTATCTTGTTCTACCGTATCGGTGAGTTCTTTGAACATAAAGCGACTGATCGTAGTCGTACAGAAATCATGAACGCTGTCGATATGCGTCCCACAAGAGGTGCGCGTTGTAGATACATGCTGCGGCGGTGAAATCGTAGTTATGGCTCCTGAAAAGGTTGAGGTAGGTAGTACTATCGAAGTTCGTCCTGGCGATTTAATTCCTTTAGACGGTACAGTTCTAGAAGGTGAAACTCGCGTTAATACAGCTCCTGTAACAGGTGAACCTGTACCTGTTCGCGCCGTACCCTGGCACTACAACTCATGTCTGGCTGTATCAACGAATCTGGTCGTATTACGATGCGTGTGATAAGGTTCTTGAAGAATCTATGGTTACTAAAAATCCTTGATGCCGTGGAAAACGCAGCATCTTCTAAACCTAAAATTGACCGTTTCATTACGCGTTTTGCTCGCGTATACACACCTATCGTTGTAGCTCTTTCATTGGCTGTTGCTATTATCCCATCCCTTATCACAGGTGAATGGCATAAATGGATCTACACAGCCTTAACATTCCTCGTTATTTCTTGTCCCATGTGCATTGGTACTTAGCGATGCCACTTGCATTTCTTCTCCGGTATCGGTAATGCGTCTAAAACGGTATCCTACTTAAAGGCGGTCGCGTTATCGAGGCGTTGGCTAATGTGAAAAGCAGTAGCTCTTGATAAAACTGGAACTATCACATCTGGTGAGTTCAAAGTTCAAAACGTAGAAACTGTAGGCTCTCATGTAAGTTCCAGTCAATTGTTATCCATGGCTTCAGCTATCGAAGCAGTATCTACACATCCAATCGCAACAAGCATCGTTTCCGAAGCAAAAGGATCAAAGGTATCGCAGTGGAAGCATCTGACTTTCGTTCGAGAGTTAGCTGGGCGAAGGTATGGTTGGTATGGTTGATGGTCAACAAGTGCTCGCTGGTAACCGTCGTCTTATCGGGAACGCTATGCTGTGCAAGGTTATCCGACAGAAGCTGCTGAATACGGCACAGAAGTACTAGTAGCAGAAGGTAATGCATACCTCGGTCGCATTATTATCGCCGATGAAGCTCGTCCAGATTCCGCAGAAGCGATTGCAGATCTTAACGGTCAAGGTATTAAAACTGTCATGCTTACAGGTGATGCTGAAGCAAGTGCTAATTATATTGCCAAAGAAACTGGCGTAAGTGCCGTTCGTGCTCAATTGTTGCCACAAGATAAATTATCCGTTGTACAAGATATTCGTTCCGAATATGGTTCAACTATGTTCGTAGGGGATGGCATCAATGATGCTCCAGTACTTGCTGGTGCTGATGTAGGGTGGTGCGATGGGTAGCGGTGCCGATGCGGCTATTGAAGCGGCAGATGTTGTATTCATGCGTTCGTCCTTGACTGCCATAGCTCACGTACTCGACTTGTCCAAAGCGACTTTGCGCGTAGCATGGCAAAACGTAGTATTCGCTATTGCCGTTAAAATTCTTATCATGGCACTTAGGCCTTATGGGCTATCATCCATGTGGTGGGCGGTATTCGGTGATACTGGCGTATCTATTCTTTGTATTTTTGAACTCTATTCGTATCTTGCGCCGTTAATTTGGTGACAGTAATCGTATAGATTTATAGAATATATAGCTATAGGATACAAACATATAAAGCATATATTATAGATATCTAATCTAAAGAGGTTAGAGTAAAACAAATAACCTCTATATTAGCGACAAGCCAGTATAGAGGTTATTTTCTAAACTTTAACCGAATGATATATTGCTGATTATTTGTTTTGCATGCTTCACTCACTGTAAGTTTTAGTGGTTTTAATCTTTTGGTGGATTTTTAGTTTTAGCAGCTTTATCAATCTATCTGCTAGATTTTGTTTGAGATTTGATATAAGGATAGTTTTTGAGATACTTTTAACGTATACAGTTGTGCATTCTTAATAGACATAAAGCGGTTTATGTATATACTACATAAACAAAACTTTCACAATTGAATTGAATAATAGCTATAAAATAGTATATAATTTATTAGATGATTACTATATGTTCGTTGGAAGGAGGGATAGCATGATCACGGTGTACAAACACATAGAAGAAGAGTTAGTTTCAGACTGCACTGTATCAGATGCCACAAAAGGTTCTTGGGTAAATTTGGTGAACCCAGACCCCGATGAGTTGTCCCTCATCAATATTTTGACGGAAATTCCAACGGATGTTTTAAAGACCGCTCTCGATATGGAAGAACGTTCTCACGTGGATTAGAGGACAACTATATTTTTCGTGGTTATCAACATTCCTGCGATTCGTGGTAATGATATGTACGATACGGTGCCACTTGGTATCTTTTTGACGCCTGACTTCTTCATTACCGTATGTCTTGAAGAATCCGAGGTGTTGTATCCGTTCATTTCAAACCAACTGTCTACGTTCTATACGTATAAAAAGACGCGATTCTTTGTTCCAAATCTTGTACCGTACAGCAACATTGTTCTTGCGCTACTTGCAACAAATCAATCGTCGTACAGACGATATTGAAATCAGTTGCGTCATACAACGAAAGAACAAAGACTTCTTCCAACTGTTGGAATTACAGAAATCCATGACGTACTTTTACCTCTGCGTTGCGTACGAATGGAACTGTTATGGAACGCCTATTGCGCTTGCGTGGTCACAGCACTTATAGACATTTGCTCAAGATGTATGAAGAGGATGAGGATCTTATGGAGGACGTTATCATCGAGAATAAACAGGCCATCGAGATGGTTGAAATGTACTCTAATATCTTGATGAACATGATGAACGCCTTTCACATCGATCATCTCAAATAACCTCAATATGGTGATGAAAAATGTTGGCGACCTTACGATTACATTTGGCCGTGCCCAACCATCATATTCAGTTTGTGGGGGACAAACGTGGCGTTGCCGTTTCAAGATGATCCAAATGGGCTTTCTGCGAAAGTTGTCGTTATTTCTGTTGTGTTCCATCATTGCTATCTTTGCATGTGGAAAAAAAGACCTGTTCTAAGATACTGAGCAAATAGCTGATAGATTTGAGGGTCAACACTAAATGTAAATACAAATGAAAAAGCTGGCTATGAGTCAGCTTTTTTGCTGATTAATTCTATTACGTTATTGCTATTATTAGACCAATCTGATATAATAGTACCGTTATGGAGAGGGTGTCCGAGTGGTTTAAGGAGCTGGTCTTGAAAACCCAGTGACTCCGCAAGGGCAGTGGGTTCGAATCCCACCCTCTCCGCCATAATTTAGAAAGCCCTTTAGGTTATGCTAGAGGGCTTTTTATCGTTATAGACAAGATCGAGATTGACTTAGGAGGATTTAATATCAGTTTTATATAGCTAATCTTTGTCCTCTATGGTATGCTATCGATATATTTATTAGGTTTTCTGTAGAAAGGAGCTCGTATGAATCGACTTAGTTTCTCGCGAACTCAGATTTTAATTCTCCTTAGTGTGTGGCTCACGTTCTTGTTGAGCTTTGTTGTGCGCTTGTCCTGGGCATCTGTTATGCCTATCCTCAATGAGGCGTTGCATTTCACAGCTAAGATGGGGGCTCAACATATTTCGGCCTTTTATTTTGGTTATGCGTTAACGGTATTACCAGGCGGCATCTTAGCTGATAAAATCGGTTACAGACGCACCATCTTGTTTAGTTTGATCGGTATGGCCGCTGTAACGGCTTTGATGAGTACCATTACAGACTATACCATGGCTTGGGGTTTGCGCTTCTTATTAGGCGTTATGTCTGGTCCTGTACAAGCTTCTTGCTTGAGCGCTATCGGAGATCACTTCGGTCCTAATCAACGGGGTGCGGCCGTAGGTATCTTTATGAGCTGTACGTCCTTTGGTATTACTACGGTAAACCTTTACGCACCATATGTGGCAACACATTACGGTTGGCAAACGGCATTCCTTGCTACAGCTATCTTGCCATTGGCAGTACTCGTATTATGTTACTTCACGGTGCGTAAGCCAAGTGCAGAAATTCCTAGCACAACGAGAAGCCGAGGCTTCTGCAGCGGCTGCTAAACTTGGCGTAGGTCAAACGTCCTTTAGTAGAGAAACTTGAAGCACATCATTTCCAACCGCAATATTCGTTGCTTGGCCATTGCTGGCTTCTTTGCCACAGGTACGACTTGGGGCGTAACGCAATGGGCGAACTTGTATATGGTTAAACAATTAGGCGTAACTGCTATCTATGCAGGCCAAGTCATGAGCGTATTCGGTACGGCTGCGCTAATTGCAAAGCCGACGATTGGTATTTTATCTGATATTTTGCCAATTAAGAAGAACCATTTAGCGGCGCTCGTTATGTTCTTATTTGCGCCCGCTTTAATCTTGTTTGCAAGTACGGCAAATCCAAATATGCTCTTTGTAACAGGTCCAATCCTCGGTATTGGTGCCTTTATGCATAGTGCGTTGACTAATGCTCTTGTAGTTCAATCTGCAGCACCTCATTTGCGCGGCACTACAGCGGGCTTTGTAAACTTGTTTAATCAAATTGGGGCTCTCTTGGCACCACTGCTCTTGGGCAATGTCCTTGTTATGACGGGTAGCTACCAAATGTCCTTGATGTCTATCGCTATAGCGCCTATTATCGGTGCATGCGCATTGTTTTTCATTCGTCTTAAATAATATAAAAGGATCCGTAAATGAAACTGCCTTTCTAAAAATTGTATCTAATTGAGAGCAGTTCAAAACGGGTCCTTTTTGTAATTAATATGTATATTGTGTATGGTGTTCTTTTATTATATGATTGAGTCATAGTACAGGAGGGATGTAAATGGAAATCATCTGTTTTGGCGATAGCATTACGCGTGGCTATGATGTACCCTTATGGACGGGTTGGGTCGAAATCTGCGATGCTTCCATAGAGAACGTTAATTTTACAAATTATGGTGAAGATGGCTGCTCCGTACAGGGGATGATGTATAATATTGAAAATTGGGCAGTTACTGCTGCAGCTGATCCAACACGTCATATTTTCTTGATGTGTGGCACTAACGATATTTTACAAGGTCGAGATAGTACCTATGTGTACAAGACTTTGGTGAAAGCTATTGAGCTTGCTAGTACAAAAGGGACGGTAATCATCGGTTTAGAAACTCAAATTGATAGCGATATGGATGGATTAGATCTCGTTGTACGAGAGGTTAATGAACAGCTAAAAGCCTACGCAGCGGAGCATAATATTAAGGTCATAGATTTCTATACCACCTTGTTTGAAGCGGATCAAATTGGACAAATTGTCTTTGCTGGAGAGGTACATCCCAACGAGCGTGGTTATCGATTAATGGCGTATAAGGCATTAGAGGTCTTTACGCGATTATAACGGCACTATAATACGACTGTAACGGGACTATAATGCAACTGTAATATAAAGAACATAAAAACTCCCCTAATGAGTTGCCTCATTGGGGGAGGTAGTGATTTATAGTCTTTTTTGCTGGTGAAAGTTGGGGGCTTTCACCAGATACAATTAAATTCGTAACGAATTATTTTTTAGATTTAGTAGATACTTTATTGTTGGACACCTTAGCAGATTGTGCGATTGCATATGCAGTGCCTTTTACTAAATCAGAAGCTTCAGCAGTGTTGCCAGATACGGTTACAGCTGCTACAGTGTCTTCGGTTACTGCGAATAATGCAGTTGCATAAGGGTGTTGCGCACCATTTGGTACAGTTACAGCACCGGATTTAACAACGATGTAACGACCGTTGTTGTTAAAAATATCATAATGAGCTGCTTGTTTTACACCATCATAGCTTTCGTTGTAAGCGAACAATGCAGCTACTTCACCACTTGCTACTTGACCAGATTGTTGCATGGAACGCAATTTAGTAGCTGCTACAGCTGTTGGTTGAGTCATGTTTACAGTGATGCGCAAAGAGTTGTTGTTTACAACTGCTTCAGTGATTACGTTTGTAGAGAATACATTCGCAACACCGTTGCCAGCACGGTTGTAAGAGCTAGCAGTTTTCACTTGGTAGCCGTTAGTGTATGCAGGCAAGTCATATGTGTAAGTTTTGCCATTTAACAACAAGTCGAAAGCGTTCAATTGGTTAGCTTTGTAGCGAGAAACGTAGGAGCTGCCGTTGCCATTAGCTGTTACGGAGTTTACAGTTTCTTGGTATACAGGTTGGGCTTCAGTAGGAATAGGATCCATGATTTGAAGACCTACAGCTGTTGTTTGTGGTGCCACAAAGATTGGATCACCCAATTCTTTAGATACAGGCATTTGTTGAGTCATATCACCTGCTGTATAAGGCACTGCTGGCAATGGTTTGTAGCCAGGGCGCGGTGCACTTGTGGCATAACTAGTTTGGTAAGCTGGCGTAGCCGCTTGTGGTGCAGGATAAGAATATTGTTCTGCTGAAGCACGTTCGTAAGCGCGTGCGTTAGCATCAATAGTTGCAGCGAACGCAGAGAAAGACATCGTTGTCGCTGCAAATACTGCAAAAGCAGTTGCTAAATGTTTTTTGTTCATAATAATTTACTCCTAAATACATGATTTTACAAATAACACAGATACTAACTTGTATTATATAGGAATTCATACTAATTGTAAATAAAATATAAAATATTATCTTAATTATAAATAAATATAATCAGATGAGTCAAATATTGTACAATTAGCCATAGAATGTCATATTACTATATAATAATAATCAGTATAGTAATTTATTATATCGAAAAAATTCGTTTAACGCTATATCTAATTCGTATAGTGCTACAATTAGTTTGTGTAGTGCTATATCTAATGCGTTAAATGATATGAGCAACATACATTTGTGGATTACATCAATTGAGATGGTGAAAGTTTCACTAGGGAGGTCTCATGAGTATTAGCGTCTATTATGGACGAGCTGGATCAGGCAAGACGCGCGCCGTATATGAGCGCATACGTCAGGTCATGACAGATTGTCCAGGGAACCAATAATTTTGCTTGTTCCTGAACCTGCCACCTATCGGGTAGAACGGGAGCTAGCTGAATTTATGCCTGAAAAAGGCTTTACTACGGTTCGTGTCGTAGGCTTTGGGCGTTTGGGTTATCAGGTATATCAATCTATAGGCTCAAAAGGGGCTGGTCAATCAAGTTTATCAAGCTTTGGCCGGTCTATGTTGTTGCGCCTTGTAATGAAACGAAAGCAAAAGGAACTGGGTTGTTAGAACAGGCTACAAAGCGGCCTGAGTTTTCCTCCGTATTGCAACAGCTCTTTTCTGAATTTCCGCGCCTTTCCGTGTAGGCCCTGCTGATCTAGAACGAGGGGCAGAATCTGTTAAAAATAATGTATTACAAAAGAAATTGCGCGAGCTAGCTATCTGTATGTCCGCCTATGAAGAGGAACTCAGTCGTCATGGGGAGCGCGACATCGATCCTATCATGGAAATCGTAGAGGCTTTGCCACAATCTCCTCTCATGGAGAATAGCCACGTCTTTATCGATGGTTTTCATTGGTTTACGCCCACACACTACGAGTTGATTTATACCTTGTTTGACTTGGCAAAGGAAGCCGTTATTACTATCGATTTACCGATGGCCCCAAAGGCGTTAAATCTAGTTCGTCGAGGGGAGCATCTCTTCAGCCGCCCTTTAGAGATTTACGACACCTTAGTTGCTCGTTATGGCTCTAGTATCAACTGGGTTGGCTTTGATGGGAAACGAGGACCTCAAATCGTTCAAGCGCTAGAGGCTAATTATTTTGCTAGCCCTAGTAAGAAAAATACTACAGATGCAATGATTCCGCTTATTCGAGGCTATAACAGGGAACGCGAAGCCGATGCGGTGGCTCGTCGTATTTTAGCCTATATAGACTCATCTGAAGAGGCTCGTTACCGAGATGTATGTATTATGCTCCGCGAGTCTGAAACCTATGGTGACACTTTAGAAAAGGTTTTTGCTCGCTACGGCATTCCGCACTTTATTGACCGTCAGCGGCCTATGAAAAACCATCCATTAGGCGAGCTATTGACGGCTCTCTTTGATATCGTGCGTCATAACTATAGTCGAGACAGCATGTTTCTCTTGCTCAAGACGGACTTGATGCCGCTTACTCGTGAGGCTGTAGATGAGTTAGAGAACTACGTTCTCGAGTTTGGTATCGACCATTATAAATGGGAACGTGAAAGCTGGTCGTACTCTACGAGGCTTTTCATGAGGGCAAGATGAAGAGACCACGTAGATGCACCACGCAGAGCACGTGTTAACAAAGCAAGACAAACCATTATGGATATATCTATCTCCATGGTTTGACTTTTGCTGCTAATAGTGATGGACATACGGGCGCTGAGTGGGGTAGCCCAACTTTATGGCTTGTTAGAAATCATTGCAAGTGCCAGAGCGGCTCTATGAATGGGCGAAGGACGCAGAAACTGTAGGTGATCAAGAATCCAAAGCTAGTCATGAACAGATGTATAATGCGGTCCTTTCCTTTATAGACGAAATTTCTATGGTCACTGAAGGATGAAATATTGACTTGGATGAAATGATGTTACTTCTTGAAGAAGGCCTTAGCGATGTAAACTACTCTATGATTCCGCCGTCTTTAGACCATGTGGTGATTACCACTATTGAACGTGGTTACAGCCAGTGGTGGCCTAAGGTGTTCGCAATGGGCCTCAACCAAGGTGTGTTCCCTCAAAGTATGGGCGATGAAGGGCTCATTAAGGATAAGGAGCGTCAAGAATTGGCCGATGCAGGCATTACCTTAGCAGAAGGTGCTTTGCCGAAGGCTTTCAACGAGAATTTCCTATTATACCTCGCCATGACGCGGGCATCTGACTCGTTAACTCTGTCCTATGCTGGTTCTGGTGAGGATGGTACAGGCCTTGAGCCATCCCTCGTTGTGAAGCGATTAGAATCTCTTGGGTACATAGATCAGGCAGTAGATATCCTCTCTCCATTGCACCTGATACAGAGGCGGATTACGTGTGGCGTCCCACTCCAAAGTCTGTCCTTATTATCCGAGCGTTGGGGTGCTCTCTTTAGTGGTTATGAGGTCAATCCTCTTTGGTGGGGACTCTATAACTGGGCTCGTGAAAGCGAAACCCTATCGTCCCTCGTTTAGCGGAGGTGTCACGTGGCATTCGAGATAACAACGATGTGCCTGTCATAACGCAGGATTTAGTAGAATGGGTCTATTCTTGTCTAAAGGCTACATGTCTGGTTCTGTGACACGCCTTGAACGATACCAACAATGCCCGTTTAAGTTCTATGCCCAATATGGTTTGAAACTAGAACCACGTCCAGTACGCTCCTTTGGAGCTCCTGAAATCGGTACGTTCTTACATGCTAATTTAGAGCGCTTAGGTAATTATCTATTAGAAAATAACAAACAATGGCGTGACCTCGACGAAGAGGAACAAGAAAATCTATGCCGTACTGTGGCAGACGAAATCTTGCAAGAAAATCAGCTAGGTGAAGAAACGAGCGATGCCTACCAAAAGGCCATTGAACAGCGTGTACAGAGAACATTACATGTGACGGTAGACCGCCTCATAGAGTGGTCTAAGCGCAGCGATTTTGATACGAAGTATTTAGAGCAAGACTTTGGTCGTCAAGGTGGCTGGGATCCTATTCGAGTCCCTCTTGGTGAAGACCGTTACTTGCGACTCATCGGTCAAATTGACCGCATCGACGAATATACAAAAAATGATCAAACCTATGGCATGGTTATCGACTACAAGTCGGGTGGTGCTCATGTGACGGCCCAAGATGTCTATTATGGACTTAAACTGCAACTCATGACCTATCTGTTGGCTTTGGAGTCCGCTTATGGTAAAACACATGGCGGATCTATGTCCCCTGCGGCGGTGGTTTACTCTTACGTGAAGAACCCTAAAATCCCTGCTGATGCGCCTATATCTTATGAAGATGCCGTTTCGTTGGCTAATGAAAGTGACGCGTGGCAAAACAGTGGGTATTTCTCTGATGATATAGAGTTATTGACGCATATTGATAATAAGTTTTTATCCTATGGTTCTAAACGAGGCCCTTATGTGCCGATTGCTACGAAGAAAAGATCAAACCATTTCCAGCAGAGATTTACGTAAGGTTAAGAGTACTGGTGAGTTTGATGTAATGTGCCGTTATACAAATCACGTGATGGCTGAGACGGGCCGTCATATTGGGGACGGACAGTTTCCGATTAAGCCATATCAATTGAATGGCTTTAGACCTTGTACATACTGCGATTATAGAACGGTATGTCGCTTTGACTCTAGCCGTAATCGATATAATTATTTGTCTAGATTGTCTGAAGATGATGCATTAGAACGGATGAAAGAGGTCTTAAGCGACGGAAACAACGGAAACAACTGTAACGACAGAAATAACAGCAACGAAAAAGAAAATAACAATAATGACGGAAATAATAGTAGCGAAGGAGGTGAAAACCATGGGGGTTAAATGGACGCCAGAGCAGGAGTCTGCCATTATAGCTCCTAAGGACTCCTCCTTAGATAATCAGACCTTGCTTGTAGCGGCTGCAGCCGGTTCAGGTAAGACAGCGGTCCTCGTAGAGCGCATTATTACGCGCCTTAAGGATATGGATAATCACTTATCTGTTCAAGAACTCATGGTTGTAACTTTCACAAAGGCTGCAGCTCAAGAGATGAGTGCTCGTATTGGGCTTGCCTTGGCTAAAAGCCATGGAATCCACTGAGGATGCAGCACTGCAAGAACGCCTTGAACGACAGCTCAATCTATTGCCGTCTGCTCATATTTCTACATTGCACTCCTTTTGCCAATGGGTAATCCGGTCCTATTTCTACAAGCTCGATATTAATCCAACGGCTCGTATCGGCAATGAAGCAGAAATGGCATTGCTACAACAAGAGGTACTAGCTGATTTATTAACTAAATCCTATGAAGAGGGTCTTTATAACATCTATGAGCTAGCGGACTTCTTCAGCGACGATAAATCCGATGCGGGCTTAACGGCAAAGATTATGTCCCTATATAACTACGCCATGTCCCTTGCTAATCCTGATGGATGGCTAAGGAAAGCCTTAGAGCCTTATAAAGAGGCGATGACCATAAACCCTAGTGATACGATGTGGGGCGAATATATGTGGTCGAATCATTTAGCTGTTATCGATCGTATTCGGGAGCGCTTAGAGCGGATGGAGCAAATTTTACTTGATCCCGTAGGTCCTCATAAGTGGCAAAATATATACGATAATCAACTGGCTGCACTAAGTATGCTTTCAGCAGCTCAATCTTGGAATGATATGGGCGATGCTTGTAAGCATATGGATACCTTTTATTAAGGATCAATTCCGTATGGGTTCAAAAAGAGGCACAAGCTTATGACCCTATGTTGGTAGCAGAGTTTAAATCTTTAGGTGGTCAAAATAAAGATGACCTCAAAGCCATGCAAACCGCTATATTCACCGTTCCGGAAGCTATCTTGCAAGAGCAGTTTAAGGCTCAATATCCAATCATAGAAGGCCTTGTAGAGCTGACGATTGCTTTTCATAAAGCCTATAGAGACATGAAGCAAGAGCAAGGCATCATGGATTTCAGCGATCTTGAGCATCTATGCTTGGCTCTTCTCGTTGAACCTGGCACAGAGGATGACCCTCAGCCATCTGAAGTGGCAAAGGAACTGCAAGATACTTTCAAAGAAATCATGGTCGACGAATACCAAGATACGAATGGCGTGCAAGAGACGATTATCAACTTGATTTCTCGCGTCGATAATAGGTTCTACGTGGGGGACGTGAAGCAGGCTATTTATAGCTTCCGTATGGCCGATAGTTCTCTATTTATGGAGAAATACAACACCTATGGGGGTACTGATGCGGTAGAGCGCCGTATCGACTTGGCGAAAAACTTCCGATCTGACGCAAATATTTTGGCGGCTACGAACTTTTTGTTCTATCAAATCATGACGGAAGACGCGGCAGAGCTTAATTATACAGAGGCTGAATCGCTTGTTCCTGGCCGCATCGTAGAGGATGCACCAGAGGATTGGGTTGGAGGCGACGTGAATTGCAGCTCTTAGATGTGAGTAAGGATACCCTTGGTGCTAGTGAAAGTGACGAAGATGAAGGGGATGACCCTGAAAACAACGAGCGTGAGTTAGATTTCATCATTCAAAAATCAAGGAAATCCATGCTGCTAAGAAACAGGTGCAAAATCCAGATGGCACATTCCGTCAAATCAGTGGCGAGACTTTGCTATTTTGCGCAGATCCTTGGCGGGTTGGGGGACGCGTGCCGTAGAAGCCATGCGTCAAGCGGGGATTCCTGCGGTTGTAAATGAGCGAGACGGTTACTTTGAAGCACAAGAGATTCAACTTTTATTGGCATTGTTATCCATCATAGATAATCCTGAACAAGATTTGCCGATGGCTGCCGTATTGCACTCTGGCCTGGTAGGCCTTGATGCGAACGAACTAGGCGCATTGCGACTGTCTGGTGAGGGGTCTCTATGGTCGCTCATGCCAACCTATGCAGAAGAGGCTCAAGATGAGCGCTTATTAGCTTTCATTGGCCATATGGAGCGGTGGCGCACCTGTCGCGTCGCCATGGTGTGACCGATTTGTTGTGGGATATTTACGAATCTCAAGATTACGTAAACTATGTAGGGCTATGCCGAATGGCCTCGTTCGTCGTGCCAATGTGCTTGCCTTATATGATAGAGCTAAGGGCTATGAAGCTTCTGGCTTCCGCGGGCTCTTTAGGTTCTTGCGCTTTGTGGAAAGCTTGCGCGACAGCAACCAAGATATGCCACTTGCCAATGTGGTGAGCGAGGCAGATAATGTGGTGCGCCTCATGACCATCCATAAGAGTAAGGGCCTTGAATTCCCTGTAGTATTTCTATCTGGTGTACAAAAAAGATTCAATATGATGGACTTGCGTTCAGAGCTTCTTATCGATAAAAATGCAGGACTTGGTTTGAAAGGATATTTTCCAGATATTCGAGTGTCCTTCCCGACCATGCCTTGGTTCTATGTGAAAGACGTAAAAGAGGCGGCCCTCAAGGCGGAGGAGCAGCGCATTCTCTATGTTGCCTTGTCACGGGCACGAGATAAGCTATTCATGACAGGCTTTATTAAAGGCTTTAAAAATTCTAAAGGTGTGTTAAGCACCATGGGTGAGCTCATTAAAAATGCAGCTTCCGTAGAAACTCAACAGTTACCGACAGATATTATCACACAAGCTAATAGTTATCTAGACTGGATGATTATGGGCTTTGCTCGTCACTTTAGATGGTGGCAATCCGTTGCGCGTAGCCATCGAGTACGAAGGGCCAACTTATTTTGATTTACCGGATAAACAGTGTCGTTTAAAGGTTGAGATCCATGATGGCTCTCTTTATGGTGATCTTGATTATAAAGCGGATATCGACGAGACTACGATTAACAAGGTACGGGAGTTACAAAGCTGTTAATTCCGTAGAATTACCGCAGGAAATCGTGGACCGATTCAACTATAACTATCCGTACAGTGATGCTACTCGCCGGACCGCAAAAATCTCCGTTAGTGAATTGAAACGACGATTCCAAGAGCGAGAACTAGAGGCAGGAACTATAGACACTCTTAATGAATCGGTTGCAACAGTAGATTTGGGTGCTAAACGAGCCGTGTCGGATGCGGTTCAGGCTATCAAGCTAGATACAACGAACCCGAATCTTAGTGCCGATGACACTAGTAATATTAGCGTTCAGCCTGTTATCGTTTCGGAGGATGAATTAGCAAATTCCGTATTCGGTAGAAAGCCACAAGCACTACAGTCCGAAGAAGATATATTGACAGGCGCTCAATGGGGTACCTTGATGCATGAGGCTATGCAATGGCTACCTCTTGTGAAGTATACGCAAGCTTCTTTGACAAAAGAACTAGATGCACTGGTGGCGAAAGGGACTTTCACAGAGGAAGAGAGAAATTTATTAAGCGATATAAGTTTGTATAAATTTTTCAGCTCTGATCTTGGTAAGCGCCTTATTAGGGCAAAACGTATCGAACGAGAATTGCCGTTTAGCATGCTCTTTGAAGGAAAACGCGTATACGACACCTTAGAGGATGGGGAAAATCTCTTCCTTCAAGGTATTATTGATACGGCCTTTGAAGAGAACGGTGAATGGGTTCTCGTAGATTACAAAACGGATCGCGTTACATCCGGAGAAGACCTCATCAAGCGCTATAAAATCCAAATGGATCTCTATAAAGAGGCCTTGCAGCGATTGACGGGGATGCCCGTGAAAGCTTGCTATATTTATAGCTTCCGCTTGCACGATGCAATTATTGTGGACTAAAGTGTATAGATTCTTATAAATCAATAAACACAAAAGCTCTCTATTCGTTGATAGAGAGCTTTTGTGTTACTAATCACTGTTATATATGTGGTAGTTTAGGCAGATTTAAGGCTTTTTCTTTTTATGCTTTGCAGGTGCAAATACTTTGAGTACGCGCGGCAATACTTCAATGTCTACTGGCATAGCAGGACCTGCATCACCATCCATATTGGTCGATAAATCATCGACGTCAGATAGAAGTTCGATATGAGCTTTTTTTCACAGTTAATGTCGTTGTATAACGAGAGTTATAGATGGCACCACTGATAATGAGTGGTAATACGCTGAGAATATCGAGGATAAAATATTCTTTGAAGATGATGATACGCATATAACCATCATCTACAGAGGCTTCTGGCATAAAAACGCTCAAAGCTAGATACTACATTGGTAGTAGAGGCTAAAACGAGAGGAGATTTGCAAATGAAATCATCGTCCTCTGTTTTAATGCGGTGCATGTGAGTCCTTTGTAGTGAACAACGCTTGGCCTGCTCTCAAGAAATACGCGAGAGGGCTGAGTATGCTCTTTTCCTTTGGTGTAACTTCATCTACAACCTTAGGAATAACGCCAGCTGCAATATTATTGCAGAAATACCGATCATTACAACGGCCGATATCAATGGTTCGAGTTTCATTGATATCGATACGTCTGATAGCTTGCGTTGGATTTTGGTGAATGCCGAGCGCACGAGACATATCATTTACTGTACCAACGGGGATAAACCCAAAGGTACAGGAGAATCCACCTTGGGCAATACCATTAACGGTTTCGTTAACAGTGCCGTCACCACCCATGCAGAATACGGCATCAAACCCGCGTTCACAAGCGTCCTTAGCAAAACGTGTAGCATCGCCTTCGCCTCTGGTGAATTTGACCTCAATCGTTTCGAACAAGGTACTCAATTTCCATTGTAAATCGAGGGCATAACGGCGCGCTGCACCTCCTCCTGAGACAGGGTTGATGATAATCAAACAACGGCTCATAGTATACTTCCTTACTTTCAAAAATGAGATATAGCTATTATCTATAGTTAAATTGACAGTCTTAATGATGAGTTCTATAATTGTAATGTATGCACTTAATTTCGCACAACATACTTTCTAAGATATGTTGTATACTATATTATACTCATTTTAACCGTTCTTTGAAAGTGTGAAAGCACGAATGGTTAGTAAGGTTTAGGGGCTAGTAATGGGAAGACAAAGTTCAAAAGATAAATACAAATTGTCCGCAGTGGATTCTATCGAAAGATTACCTCTCAGTGAACAAGTATATTTAACATTAAAAACAGCTATCTTAACAGGCAAATTGATGCCTCAAGAGAAGCTTAACGAAGTAAAGATTGCAGAACAATTACAAGTGAGTGCTACACCTGTACGTGAAGCATTCCGTAAATTAGCTAAAGATAATCTCGTAGTTATCGTTCCTTGGAAAGGCGTTACTGTAAAAGCTGACACTCCAGAAGAAATTGTAGCACTTTACCAAGTTCGCGAAGTAATGGAAGGACTTGGTGCTAGATTATGTGCTCGTCATGCTACACCTGAGCAAGTACAAGAGCTAAGAACCCTTTGTAAAGAGATGCATGAAATTGAAGATGCTACAGAACGTGTTGATGTGAATAGCCGATTCCATACAATGATTGCTCATTACTCTGGCAATGAACGTATTGTAGATTATTTAGCCAGGTTTCCGTGAACGCGTTAATCGTGACATGTACATCAGTTCTTTCAATGCTGTACGTACACATGACTGTGATGATGAACATGACCAAATTGTAGACGCTATTGAACGCCACGACGAAGTAGCAGCAGAAACGGCTATGCGTCAGCATATCAACAATGCATTTATCTTCAAAAAAGCAAATGCAGAAGTACAACATAAAAAAACTTAATGAAGTATAATGTCTGCTGATGCTGATGCTGATGCTGATGCTGATGCTGATGCTGATGCTGATGCTGATGCAATGGGCATAATGACATATGAGAGGCTCCGCCAATGGTGGAGCTTTTTGATTATTATTTTTGAATATCTAATTCAATTTTCATTTAGAGTACTTTAGAGCATCTTGATATAAATTAGTTATCATTTGTTGTATTTAATTAACCGTTGTTTTAGACTATCGGATTAGTTTGCTTTTGTTTGGTTTCGAGACGTTCTCTTTGGTGTGGTTCAGAAGCTCCCTAGCCGTTTATAGTGTGATGTTAGGTGCGCATTACAGTTTTTATAATCTATAACACGCAGTCTTACGAGCTGACCTACGTTGATTTGAAAGGCTTGAGCGATTTTAAAAAGAATTTCTAAAGACATGCCCGAGATGCCTGTACCACATTCTAATTTACTTAAATAACTACGACTGATACCAATGTGACGAGCTAACTCTTGTTGAGACATATTTAGGGACACACGAATAATGGCGATTTTATGACCTAAACAAACATATTGATGTTGTAAAAACGGGTCTTCGTACGTGTTGATCCGCAGTTCGGTGAGCGGTGTAGCCGAGGGGTTCATAGGGACTCCTTCCTTTTCCCTACTCTCTAAATATAGTATACTGAGATTGTTAGCGTCTGACTAATATAGAAAAGTAGATAATTATCGGCTATTACAGATAATTACACGAATTGTGAAAGTAGTATTACATGTATGCTATAGTAATGTGATCATAACATCTAGTATGTTATCGTAAGTAAAGGAGGCAATATGGAAAAATACATAGCCGTTGCCCTCGGTGGCGCCACTGGGGCCTTATGCCGTATGGCTCTCGGTGAATGGGTTATGACAAAGGTCAGCTCTTTTCCGTATGGTACGGTAGTAGTAAACCTCGTTGGTTGCCCTCATTATCGGTTTAGTCTTAGGCCTTTATATGCAAAAGCCAGATCTACCTCAGTGGGCGAGATTTTTCCTCGTTGTAGGTGGGCTAGGTGCATTTACCACCTTTTCAACCTTTGCCTTTGAAATGCTACAGCTTATGATGGCTGAATCCTATGTACAAGCATTATGGTATGGTGTAGTACAAGTCGTGGGGGGCTTAATCCTCTGTTGGGTTGGTATGCTAGTAGTGCGTCTACTCTGTAGTATTTAAACATATTAACATTGAATAATAGTATTAAATACATTTTTGATGTTATATCATAGCGTATTTTATTATTAATGACTTGGGAGATATTATGAAAATCTATTAGAACACAAGATGCCGTAGGGCACACATTATTACACGATATCGTAAGAATCGTCATCGGTGAGGTGAAAGATACGCCCTTCCGCCGTGGCCATGTTATCACAGAAGAGGATATTCCAAAATTATTAGACCTTGGTAAGGAGCATATCTTTGTGATGGAACCAGAAGATGAAGGTTTCTTGCACGAAGAGGACGTAGCTCGTGCTTTTGTACCATATGGCGGGCGGCGAAAACATGCACGCTGGCCCTATGGCGCAAGGAAAAATTGAAGCCATTGCCGATGTGGATGGTCTTTTTCAAGGTCGATGTGGAACGATTGCACGCTATCAACAGCATTGGAGAGCTTACGATCGTGACGAGATTTAATAACACACCTGTGAAAGCCGGGGATAAATTAGCAGGCATGCGTTGCATTCCATTATTGTTAGAGGAACAACAAGTGGAGGATGCCAAGAAGATTGCTAACGGTGTGTCTTTACTCAATGTGAAGCCTTTTGTGCGCAAAACTATGGGGATCGTTACGACTGGTTCTGAAGTATTTGAAGGTCGCATTAAAGATGCTTTCACCCCAATCATTGAGGAACGTTGCGCTGAATTTGGCGTCACAAAGGTGGCTCATGAGATTGTAACAGACAATACGGACGATATCGTGGTAGCTATCGACAAGGTGAAAGCAGCAGGCGCAGATATCATTTTCTGTACCGGCGGTATGAGCGTTGACCCAGATGATCTCACCCCAGGAGCGATTAAACGCTATGCGAATCGCGTTGTTACTTATGGTTTGCCTGTGTTACCGGGTTCCATGGTTTGCATTGCTTACTGTGCAGATGGCACACCAATCCTTGGTGTACCAGGTGGTGTATTGTTCAGCAAACCGACTGCTTTTGATGAAATTGTGCCACGCCTCATCGCAGATGATGAAATCACCAAAGAAGATTGTATAGCGATGGGTCATGGAGGATTCTTGGGCTAATAGGCTAGTATAACTAGAATAGTTAGAATAACTAATATAGCTATTCTAAGTAATATAGCTAAAAGCAAACAATATAACTAGAATAATTAGTATAGCTAATATAATGAATATAGTTAATATAGCCAATATAAGGAGATAAGATAAATCTTATCTCCTTATATTGTTATTATGCTATTAATTTATAGTATGATGAATTTGGTAGAATTTTATTTATCGATAAAATTGATATTTTTATCGATTTTATTAAAAATTTTTCGTTTACTTCATTTAATATTTAAAGTACAATAATAGTTAGGATAATGATAATACATTATTTAATAACGGACATATTTTATGCTGAGTTTTGTTGAATATATATTATAAATGATAATATATTATCCGTTGTATTTATAATTTTTAGATGTAGGAGGAATAGTAAACGATGAAAAAGCAAACAAGTGGCATTATCATTGGCAATACTACTTGCGTTAGGCACGGGAACTGTATTACATGTAGAAGCACAAGGAAATCCGACAGAGTATTCACGTCACTTTGGTGATGAAAACACGGTTACCAGTGACCATAGTTTGGCAGTAGGCTTCAGAAATACGGTATCCGGTTCATATTCAACCGCTGTAGGTCAGTCATCTACCGCATCTGGTGGAACTTCACTGGCTATCGGACGAAGTGCGCAGGCAACTCACTAATACTAATGCTATTGGTCGAAGTGCTCGTGCAGAAGGGGAGAATGCTACTGCAATAGGCCATGGATCAGTTTCTTCAGGGCGTAATTCCAACGCTTTTTGGTTCATCCGCTAATGCATCTGCTGAAGCTTCTACTGCCGTTGGCACTAGCACAAAGGCTAGTGGTATTTCAAGTACTGCTACGGGCTTTAATGCCGAGGCATCTGGTAATTTCTCTTCAGCATATGGTAATGATGCTGAGAGCGAAGGGAAATCGTTCTGTAGCTGTTGGATATAATGCAAAAGCTGACGAGAGTGCAACTGCTGTAGGTAATAATGCTAATGCTGGTGCTGCAAATGCTGTTGCACTAGGTTCAGGTAATACGATTACTGCACGTGGTGGAGTTGGAATTGGTAGCAGTAATTCTGTCTCTGGCATTGATTCTGGCGCTTTTGGGGTTAGAAATAACGTAGCGCAAGCAAATACATATGTACTGGGCAGTAATGTGACGTCAACACAAGGAAATAGTGTTCTCTTAGGCAATGCATCTACCGATAGAGCTGCCACAACAGAAACACAAGCTAATATAAATGGTATTAACTATTCCGGCTTTGCTGGGGTAGGGTCAGCTCGTAACGGCGTTACGAGTGTTGGTGCATCTGGTAAAGAACGTCAGGTGATTAATGTAGCATCTGGGAAAGTATCTTCTGATAGCACGGATGCTATAAATGGTAGTCAATTATATGCAGTAGCAAATACAGTGGGCGGAATTCTTAATAATCACAATACATTAATTCAAAAATAATATTAATGAAATCGATAAAAATAAAGAAAAATTGCCGACAATGAACGAAAATTAAAAGATCATACAGATGTCTTACAAAAAACATGAAGATATTTTAAATGGACATAGTCAAGAATTAGAAAAACATAATAAATTAATTGTAAATCATGATAATCAAATTACTCGTTTAACTAAAGAAAATCTTCGTCAAGATGCTGATTTACTTCGTCATGAAGATCAAATTCAAAAATCATGACATTCAATTAAAAATCAAACTGAACGTATGAATAATCAAGAAAAACGTATTGACAATCAAGATAAGCGTTTAGATTATTTAGATAATCGTGTTGATAATCATGATGCTCGAATTGAAAATCATAGTGAGCGTATCGAAAGTCATGAACGTCGTATTGAATATAATAAGACTTTAGCCACAGAAGCATTAAAAGAAGCTAAAAACATACTAGTATTTCTGCAGGTAATAATGTAACTGTAACTACAAGCACAAATGCTGCTGGTGGTACTGATTACAAAGTATCTGTAGATAAAGTTAAATTTGGTAATGTTTCTTTGGACAATAAAGGTCTAAATAATGGTGGCAATAAAATCACTAATGTAGCCGATGGTGAAGTATCCGCTACATCTAAAGATGCCGTTAACGGTAGCCAATTGTATCAAGCTACTAGCGGTATTAGTAATGGTGTGAACCTATTAAATAGCAAAATAGGAAAAGTTGGTGCTGGTGCGGCTGCATTAGCGGCTATTCATCCATTGGATTTTGATCCTGATGATAAATGGAATTTTGCGGCTGGTTACGGTAACTATGCCGGTGAAAATGCGATGGCATTAGGTGCTTTCTACAGACCAAATGAAGACACTATGTTCAGCGTAGCTGGATCCATGGGTAACGGTGAAAACATGGTCAATGCCGGCGTTTCTTTGAAATTAGGTCAAAAAAATGGTGTATCTACTTCTAGAGTAGCTTTGGCTAAAGAGGTTCAGGACTTAAAGGCCATTGTAAAAGCCCAAAATGTAGAGATTCAACAAATGAAGGCATCCATGGGAATGGCACCTCAGTATGACAAGAAAGATGTGAACTTCCCTGATGTACCGGCTAATCATTGGGCTTATGAATATGTAAAAGACTTGGCTGATAAAGGTCTTGTTGAAGGTTATCCTGATGGCGAATTTAAAGGCGATCGTACGATGACTCGTTATGAGTATGCTGCGATCATTTACCGTGCTTTACAATTGGGTGCTCCAATTGATGGTAAAATGGGGCGTGCGATTAACGAATTTAATCCTGAATTGGCTCGTCTTCGTGACTTGGATCGCATTCGTGTGGATCGAATCTCTGGTAAAGACAATGATCGTCATAAGGTAGAACGACTTCGTGTAAACAATAAAGACAATAAGCAAACTAATGATTACAGAGATGTTTATGGTAGTCATATCGAGCGTAATGCGAAGTAATTACTTGTCATGAATTAACCTTTTAAACTAAAAGGAAGACAACAAAATAGTTCTTGTATAAACTAAAAGAAAAACAAAGGAGGCTGTGATAAACGGCCTCCTTTGTTCAATTAATTGCATTATTGATTGCGTTATTAAAATGATTTTTTACCTAGTGTAGGGTGGCTACAACGTTTTAGCGTTAGGGTATCAATCATATGGACGGCTTCGTCCAATGTAATATCTTCGCGCTTCGTTGGTGTTTCTAGGACAGCTAACGGATGCTCCGTACCTACCTCACCAGAGGGCAAGTATATATATTCTTGGTTGACGGTGTCACCAAAGATATAGCCTGCTTGTAAATGTTCTTTGTGAATGCGACTCATGGTCTCTCCTTAGATGATTTGTTTTAGTTTGAAGTCTAGATAGTCTGCAGATACCAATTCTAGTTTTGTCGTACTAAACTCCTTTGGAATTCGGTTAAAAGAAATTTGATCGTGTAAGTGGCCAAAGATGCAGATATCTACTTTATATTGTTCTAATAGGTCCGTAAAGCCAGAAGGAGCGTTGGATTCGTTAAATGGAGGGTAATGTAGCAACAATAACTTTGTTACAGGAATATTCTCTATATCTATAATTGAATCAGGTGTTGATGAATAGGATTTTTTAGAACAGGATCATTCTGTTATACAGACGTTTGTTTCCGTCCTGAGTTCTTCAAGCACTTTATGTATTGCTTTATCCATTTCTTGAAGTGCCGCTTCGGTACGCATCAATTCTCTATCGTAAATGGATTGGTCCGTTTCCGGAGAGAAGTGGGAGTCTCCAGGACAGAGGTAGGCACGCGTTCCTCCGAATGCAATAAGGCGCGGACCTTCTTCGGTTTGGATGAGTTCTGCGGTGCCGTGACCTTGTATAAAGGTAATAGCGTCGCCCATGAGATTATGCATCTTGTTCGCCGATGCCCACCAATAATCATGGTTGCCACGAATCATATATTTTTACCAGGTAGAGATGCAATTTCTTGTAAATCGCAGGCCGCTTCTTCAAGGCGGAGAGCCCAGCTCATGTCACCACGAGAAAGACGATATCTTCATCGCTTACATTGGCATTCCAATGCTCTTTGATGCAGGCCCAGTGATCATTCCAGTGAGGACCAAAAATATCCATCGGCTTTGTGGGAGGATTGCCAGATAGATGGAGGTCGCCGATGGCAAATACTTTCATAAAAATCCTTTCAAATATGTATGGTTAAACCATATATCAAATTATATATCAAATTATGTACGGTATATGGTTAGAGCTATTTAGTAGCTTGAAAATAAGGCGTAATATCGTGCTTGATTTTAGCAGCTCGTCCCTCATCGCAAGTTTGTGGTATTTTGTATCCTACATAGAGGGGCGTCGTTACATAGCGCGCCACTACTTTGATGTAATCATAGCCGTCCTCAAGATTATATACAAAGTAATTATAGGACTGGCTAAAGTTTGCTACACTATGCAATACATAGCGCAAAATTTGCTGTAGTCGAAGGGCTACAGCACGAACCGGCGCATCTGGTTTGAAGCGAATATTGTACTCAAAGAACCCAATAATCGGATGGGTAGACAAGGTGATGCGTACATCTTGATCCTCGTGCAAGAGCCAACCCTCCATATTTTGGGCCGTAATATCTTTGTGATAATCGTAATTCTCAAGGCCTATAATCTGGCTGTGTGGATGGCGAATAGAACCGCCGGACATATAGCCGTAATTCTTGAAGAACAGTACGGATTTAAACTCTTTACGCTGACGAGTTTCGCGCCACTTATCGAGGCCAAACTGGAGAATGGGCTGCTTCGTCTGTGGTAAGGTAGAAAACTCGCCTTCGTCAGTTTCCGTTTCAATAATAACGGTAGGGCCAAGTTTTTCTAAGACTGGATATTTGTTCATGAGCCATATAATATGACCTGATGTATCTAGGATATCCGTTAATTTGGAACGATCGCAGAAGGGACAACGCACTTGTTCATTGCGAATATTGACGGGCTTTGTGCGCCCTAATTCGATATTAAATCTAAGTGGTTTGTTCATCTAGTGCCTCCTTCCTTGCAAGAAAATCTATATCTTAATCATACCACAACTAAGGCATTCGTACATAAAATAATGGTATAATAATAGAGTGTTATTTTTATGATTAAGGAGGTCCCGATGAAAACCGACGACGCTAGTATTTCCCATTGATGAACAAAAATCGTATACTGCTAGGTCGTAAAAACGTGGTTTTGGGGCCGATAAATATAATGGTTTTCGGCGGTAAACTGGATGATGGTGAAAAGTTTCAGAGAGTGCCATTCGCGAACTATTTGAGGAATCTGGCCTTCAAGGACGTGTCGAAGACTTAGAATGTGTAGCGGCTTTTGATTTTCAATTTCCTTTTGATGAAAGCTTAACGCACGTGAGTTATGTGTATTTCTTGCGTGCTTTCACAGGCGATGTAGAGGAAACAGACGAAATGGAGCCTCATTGGCTAGAACCAAATCAAATTCTTATGAACATATGTGGGATGGTGACCGCAGATGGTTGCCGATGTTGTTAGAAGGTAAGAAATTAAAAAGGACCTATCGTGTTTGGACGAGATAATAATATGGTGGATAAGATGGATTTGACCACTGTTGATACCGTTCTTGAAAGCGAACACTTGGCGCGCATCGATCTGTATATTAATGGATGATGAATGTACGATTTGTTACAATTTAACGTTAAAATCGTTATCTGGTGGGGATTGGAGTATAAAATAGGGATTATGTAGCCGTGAAAGTGGTACTAGACTCCTAAATTTATAATATATTGAGTAATATGACTGATAAAAAGAACCCAAAAGTGGGTGCCACAGCTATTGGCGTGGTATGATGTACATAAACAGGGAGTTGCCGTGGCGCGGTTGTGGGGACCCTTATAAGATTTGGGTATCCGAGGGTGATGAGTCAGCAGACCCGCATTGAGGCAATGAAACCCCTATTATGATAACTGGATGCGTCTATTTCCAACCTTGGAGGATCGGCAAAGGCCTCCGAAGATAAGGTGGTTCATGCTTGGCAGGGCTTGGCTATTATAGTCGTGCTCGTAACTTGCGTCTTGGCGTAAAGGACGTCGTTGAAAATTACGGCGGTATCGTGCCTCATGACCGTAAGACCATGGAGTCCTTGAAGGGCGTAGGTTCTTATACGGCAGGGCTGTGCTATCCATGGCGTACAACGAACCAGAGGTGGCTGTAGATGGCAATGTACTGCGCATCTATGCTCGGTTGTATCGCATCTTTGATGATATTTTGAGCACTAAAGGTAAAAGGACTATATGGCTATCGTAGGAGACTTTACCTCACGATCGACCTGGCGACTTTTAACCAAGCCTTGATGGACTTTGGGTCTGCCGTATGTATTCCAAAGACACCCCGCTGTGGCGAATGTCCTATTGTAAATATGTGCGAAGCATACCAAAATAAGGATACAGATAAACTACCCGTGCGCATCAAGAAAACAAAGGTAGTAGAGGTGCCTTTATTTGTGGGGATCTTGCAGTATAAAGGCTATTATTTATTGCATAAACGGCCGAACCGTGGACTTTTACGATCCATGTGGGAATTCCATCTGTGGAAATGGTATCTGCCTTTGAGGATGGAGCACGAGGCCTTGAGGAATTAGTTCAGGCCCTTGGATTTGATCTATCCTTACAACCAGTACTTGTGAAAGAAATAACACATGTTTTCTCTCACCGAAAATGGTTTATGAAAAGCATTCCGCGGTGATTTAACGTCACAGGGGACGCTAATAATATATCGATTGCAGATATCCAACAGCAATTACCAAAGGACTGGATGCTCATCAAGCGCGATGAGTTCTCCGACTATGCTTAGGGCAGGGACCTCGTGGTAAACTGACGGAAATTGCAAAAATAATTTGTAGGAGCAATGAATGAGAATTCTATTTAATATCATTTTTTTCTGCCATCCTTCTAATAGGATTGGTAGGATTTTTGGGCTCTATTCCTCAACTTGTGGAAGCCTAAAAAGAAATGGCCTGCCTGGGTGGGCTATATAATCATTATCGGTGCGTGGTTCGCGGCTATCAGATACTATATACTCAATCAAGTAGATTTATATGGTACTATGTACTATCCTTTGATGAATATGTTCCGTACTGAAAGCTACGGATTCCTCTTTGGTCTATTCCTAGCGATTCCTGTATTTATCATACTTAGTCTATTATATTGGACAATTAATAAGATTTGGAGCAAAACACCAGAGGAAAAATAGAACAGGTCGTCGTGCCTTTTTTAGAACTGCTGCAACTATAGTGCCGTTGGCTACTATCGGTGGTTGTAGCTATGCTGCCTTTGCAGGTCAACAAGAGGTAGTAGTAACGCATGAAAGCTTTGGTTACACGAACCTACCACCTGGTTTGAAAAACTATAAAATTGTCCAACTTAGTGATATTCATATAGGACCGAGTATCGATTTAGATGACTTTTGATGAAATCCTGAAACTAGCGCTTTTGCAAAAGCCTAATCGCGTTGTCATCACTGGCGACCTCATTGATAAGCTTGCATGGTTACCGCAAGTCTGTGAAAGACTGACAACCTTTGCAAAACAAATCCCAGATGGGGTTGACTTTATTTTGGGAAATCACGAGTATCATCACGATGTAAATAAGGTACTTGACGCACTTAAACGAAATACACCTATGAATATTCTCGTGAATAGTAATATTCAAATCATGGGCGGCAAACAACCTGTATATATTGCGGGCGTTGCGTACGATAACGATCGTAAAAAGGACAACCGGGAAGCCATGATTAACAAAGCTTTATCTGGAATTCCAGATTATGCTTTTGTTATTCTATTGGCTCATCACCCTGAATTCTTTGAAGAATCTATTGAACGAAAGATTCCGTTGACTCTATCTGGACATACCCACGGAGGTCAAATCGTATTCATGGGTATGCCGTTAGTACCAACAGGCACACCATATACAAAAGGTCGCTATGTAGAAGAACAAAGCGTATGCTACGTTAATAATGGTACAGGACACTGGTTCCCAATCCGTATCAACTGTCCACGAGAAATTACGGTTATTACATTCTTTGATGGAGTAGCTTAGTTTGAAAGACAAACTCACTATAGGTATACATTAATGTATAGTAAATCCTTTATTTATAAAATCCTTATATGTATTATTGTGCTTTATGCTATTTGATATCTCTCAATCTACGATATGACAGCGGATATATAAGAGATGTCTCAAAATAGCAATACTAGTGAGCAATTGGATGCTATTTAGACTATATCTGGAACTCAGTAAGCAAAATACTGCTAATACAGGCGTTTAAGGATGATACATTTAACGAGACCTATGAACTGTTAAATACAAAACAGGCTATTTTCATTATAGCATTGGCATGCTAATGACTATACAGCTTATGTGACCATAGAGGATTAAGGGTTTACCAAATAAAAGGGGTATTGTATTTAGAAATGCGGACATTAAAAAGATTCTTAATACTATTCTAATTTTATTTC
>BNJU01002167.1_pt1 | contig 69133 bp, 78 predicted proteins | sample 8539281 | NCBI WGS metagenome assembly BNJU01 (sample SAMD00202456, study PRJDB9452) | human saliva metagenome | isolation source: human saliva | place: Japan | reverse complement strand
TTCGACCAGATCATGCGCCTATACGATTTCGACAGCCAACTGCGGGTATGGCTGTTCGACGTCATAGGCGAAATCGAAAGCGCCCTCAAGGCTGACATCGGCTCATATCTAGCCTGCGCATATGGAAGTCAGTGCTACCTGGAGGCTCCCACTTTCGATTCACGCCACAAGCACGATGCGTATCTGCGGCGCATCGACCGGGTGATTCATGACAACCGAAACGCGCCCGTCGTCAAGCACCATCTCGACAAATACGAAGGACGCTTCCCGATCTGGGTGATCATGGAGTTTTTCTCCACGGGCATGCTCTCGTTTACCTATGCCGATCTCAAACGAGGCGACCGCAAGGCGATAGCGAAGATGTACGGCACCGGTGACCAACAGCTGTTGTCTTGGTTGCGCGCGTTCACGGAGCTGCGCAACAAGTGCGCCCACTACACTCGCATGTATTTCTGGCGTTTCACCACAATTCCCCGGCCTGATACACGCATGCGCCACCCAGCGGATCGCAGCTTGTTTTCCCAAATCTACATGCTCAAATTCCTGCACCCGGATCAAGACCGGTGGCAGGAGCGCGTGGCGCGCCTCGGCAATATTTTCGCACAATACGCAGACTCGATTGACCTCTCCCACATGGGATTCCCCACCAACTGGCGTGACATGCTCGAAGCCTAGCGGCATGCACAAAACTTCAGCTTCGCGTACTCATTAATCCTTCATGTAGAAGGCGCACTCGTATCCGTCAGCATCCAGCGGCAAGCCGTCCACCAAGGGTTTGAGCTCGGACTCATCGAGCCCCATGCGTAGTGCACCCATGGCTTTGAGGGCTCCGACCGAGCCGCCGTATCCGCAGTCCAGGACCGTGATTTTCCCTTTCTGGCGCAGCTCCGCGTTGGTCCTGTGCTTCTCGACTGGGACACCGAACATCCTGCTCGCAGTCTGGCAGTAGAGGTCTTTGCCCTAACGGAAGGTCTGGAGGGTGACTTCTTCGCCGGCGAGCCACGCGAGGAACGCGGCAAGGCAGCGCTTACGGAACTTTTTGAGACCGTACGAAGCGGCTCCACACCGATCATTGTGGAGAAGGTCGTCGAAGAGATTGACAACGTCGTCAGGCAGGTGCGCTTCGACGGCTGGCAGTCTACGAGTGAGGGGGACCGAGAGGTTCGCCGACAACTGCGACTGATACTGGTCGTCAAGTTCAAGATCAAGTCCACCGACGTTTTCGGCAAGGCTCACGAATACATCCGTGAGTACTACTAATCAACGAAGGTGAACCTTTGGACGCTTGATCGATACTTTTTGATGCAAGCCCCATACTCTTTGACGCTTCCGGCTTCAACCCGCGAATCCACCAACCGGGAGGACGCTCCGCAGCCCGAATCAGCCACCGCCAGGAGCCTCTCCGCAGCGCCACGCACCCAGCCCCAACCCCCGAAAAGCCGCCCTCAGAACAGCGAAAACGCCACCCCGGACACTTCCCGGCCAAGCCAGGACTCTTTGTATCCAGAGTGACGGTCCATTGGAGCGGGTGACGGGAATCGAACCCGCGCTGTCAGCTTGGGAAGCTGAAGTTCTACCATTGAACTACACCCGCGCAGTCATTGCTTGAATGACCATGCACTACTATAACGCATGCAGGTCTCAATAAACCAATATTCACTAGGAGGACATATGACTGCCCTCCAGATGCCCATGTACACCGGCCAGCCCAAGAATGACTTCATCATGATCCTGATTGCCACTCCGGACCAGATGTATGGCCACGACGCTAACGGGGTTCCGCTAGCTTCCTGAATTTTGCTAGCTTCCTGAAAGCGGCTTCTTTAGGGGTACTGCCTTAGAGGTGCAGCCTCCCTAACGCGGCGCCAGTTCTACTACTATCAGTTAAATCCCGCTGTTTTGGGCAACGGCTGACCGGGTAGACTGGCGCTGTGCTGTTATCTGATCGCGACATAGCCTCCCAGATTGACTCTGGCCGCGTAGCTCTTGAGCCCTACGAGCCGGAGCTCATTCAGCCTGCCAGTATTGATGTGCGCCTGGACCGTTGGTTTCGCCTGTTCGATAACCACCGCTACGCCGTCATTGACCCCGCCCATGAGCAGAAGAATCTGACGCGACTGGTGGAAGTGGCGGCAGATGAGCCTTTCGTGCTGCACCCCGGCGAGTTCGTGCTGGGCTCCACCTATGAGCGCGTGACGTTGCCCGACGACGTAGCCGCGCGCCTGGAGGGTAAATCTTCGCTGGGACGTTTGGGACTGCTGACCCACTCCACGGCTGGCTTTATTGACCCCGGTTTTAGTGGTCACGTCACCTTGGAGCTGTCTAACACCGCCACTATGCCGATTCTGCTTTATCCGGGTATGAAGATCGGGCAGCTATGTTTCTTCCAGCTGTCCTCCCCGGCGCGTGCACCTTATGGCCAGGGCGCTAGTGGTTCGCGCTATCAGGGTCAGCGTGGCCCCACGGCGTCGCGCTCCTACCAGGGCTTTAGCTGTATCGATATTCCTGCTGATCCGGTTTTGTCTGCCCAGGTAGAGGCCGAGAAACTATAACTTAGAGGAACTTTAAATATGACCGATGCTGCCGACCTTTCTGTCTCTTTGCCCCTGGCCACGCAGCAGCTGGCCACGGTGGACACTTTCCCCAGGGCGCTGGCAGATGACTACCACCTCCTGCTACTAGCCGACGACGTAAATGCTGATGAGGTTGAGGCCCTGGCATTATCGTTAGACCCGTCAGCTGCGTGGATTGGGGCCGGGCGTCTACAGATTGTGGCCGGCGCGGTTTTGCTAGGACCCTGGTGGATTGGTGACGAAGAACGCGCTGACCTGGGACTTCCGGCTTGGGTTAGCCAGGTGATGGTGCTTTCGGTGCCGCGTCAGCGCGCCTATTTGGAGCCGGCTTTGGCGGCTACTGACCCGCTTTTGTCTCTATTTAGCGACGGCGGCCCCACCGGTCTTGAAGCTGCGGCGCTACACGCTTTGCGTCCTATTGCACGCCGCCTAGCTGGCGCTATCCGAGTGGTAGACACTGGCCAGATTTTCACCCCAGATCCGCACGCCTATATTGGCGCCAGCCTGTACTCGCCGATTTGGCTGACCCCTGACGCTGTCCAGGTGGTGCTTGATGATGTTACTTCTGACCAGCGTGACGGTTTTGAAGTAGCTAACCGTCAGCTTTTTGAAAGCCAGGAAATCCCCCGTATCACTGGGGAAATGAACTTCAATATCCGCCAGCTTGAAGAGCTGGAAGCGCGTCTGGGCCCACATGCTATTGAGGAGGCGCGTCGCCGCGCTGCTGAGGCTGCCGCCCTGCCGCCTTCAGTGCCGCGCGCTGAAGTGGACCACTATTCATTGTTCTTACCAGTTTCTCAGGCTCACCCGGGTTGGGGCCAGATCCAGGTGTATGTGGCTGGAGCCCGTGACCTGCCGGTAGCTTTGCTTGGTGAAGAGTGGGCTAATGACGGCGTCATCCGCTATGACATGCGCTGGCAGCCGCGCAAGATGGCCGACGCTTTCAGTGAAAACCTGCCCCGCGTGCGTCGTCGTGAACGCACCGCAGCTGCCGCCATGATTGATTCCATTGCCGCCAAACTGGTTGAAGCCGCAGGTGGCACCGTGGTTGATGACTCCGGCTTTATTGTCACCATTGGTCAGCTGCTAGAGGTGGGCGACGCCGGCTCAGCTCCCAGCGCCTAACTAGCGCTTGCCTGGTCCGGGCGCGCAAACTGGCTTATCCGGCGGGCGCGCCTGGGCTTTGGGCTGGCTGGGGCGGGCCTTGGGCTTTGGGCTGGCTTAGCTTTGGGCTGGCGCGACTAAAGCGTGTGCAAAACCTGTTAGCGCCCAACTCGCGCTTGCAAGGCGCGCACCACCTGGTTGCTTTCGCACCGAGGTACTTGCTGCCACAGCTGCACGGCCTTTGCTAGCTGCTCACCCCAGGGGATGCCGTGGGGGAAAAGCTCATATTCGCTAGCAATCACGCCCAAATAGTGGCTTAACAGTTGGGCGCAGGCGGCGGCGTCGTCGATAGCGCGGTGGTGACTGGCCAGCTCAATCCCGCACACCTGACAGCAACGCACCAGTGAGCGAGACGGCGTATCAATAAACGAGCGTGCCCAGTTCATAGTGCACACCTGCGGAATTTTGCGCGGCAATGCCGACGCTCCCAGCTCCAAGCGCAAGGCTGGCAGCAAGAAACTGGCGTCAAAGCGAATATTGTGGGCCACCAGCACGCGCCCGCGCAGCAGCTCAACCAGGCCCGGGGCTAAAGTGCCCAGCTCAGGGGCGTCGGTGAGATCGTCGGGGGTGATGCCGTGAATGCGGGTGGGGCCCGGGTGGCGGTGCGGGTTAACCAGGGAGTCCCAGCGCAGCTGCTCACGCCCGCGCGAGTCGAGCAGCACCACGCCCACCTCAATAATTGCCTCGTCTTGCGGCTCTAGCCCGGTGGTTTCTAAATCGACGACGGCGTAGCCCAAGCCGCGCGGATCGGCTTGGTATTCCAGCCCGCACCTATCGGCTTGGCGCTGGTAGGCCCTAATGTGCTGATACAGTTCCAGGCCCTCTTGCGCTCTGCTCATAGGGTGGCGATCTGCTGGTTTAGCAGCGGCCATAACCGCTTGTGAATCTGGGAGAAAGGCTTAGCCCCCAAAAAAGCGGCGCTGCGCCCAGTGGCTGGATCAACCCAAATAAAGGAGCCAGCCTGGCCAAAGTGCCCAAAGGTTTGCATCGACTGGGCACTACTAAGCCAATGTGGCTGCTTAGCGCCATAAACCTCAAAACCCAGCGCAAAATCGCAAGGGTTTTGCTTGCCATAGCCGGGCAACACCCCAGATAGGCCCGGGAAGGCCACGCTAGTAAACAGCTTGGCGGTATCCGCGCTAACCAGGGTGGGGGCTGCCAGCTCACGCGTGAAAGCAGCCAAATCAACTGCATTACCCATCCCAGAGCGGGCCGGCGAGCCTGGAATAAAAATACTGGCCAGGCCCAGCGGCTCCAGCACGCTTAGCTCCACCCACTGATCTAGCTGGTAGCCGGTAGCCTGCTCCAGTACCTGCCCCAGTAGCTCAATGCCGCGATTGGAATAGATGCGTTTAGTGCCCGGCGCAGCTAAAACACTGTCATCATTAGGGGCCACGCCGCTGGCGTGGGCAAGCAGGTGACGCACGGTTGCCCCGGGCAGGTGCGGGCCCACTAGGGCATCTAAATCAAGCAGGGCCCGTTCATAGGCCACCGCAGCTGACCAGGCCACTAACGGTTTAGTAACTGAGGCGAAAGCAAAATCGCTCTCCACCTGGCCACCCTGGGCTAGTACCTGACCGCCTTGGCTGACCACCAGCGCCGTCGGAAAATCAAACTCAGCCAAAGCACTTAGCGAGGTGGCGGGGCTGGGCGAGGCGGCAGGACTAGGGGAGACAGCGGCGCTAGGGGATGTTGCAGAGTTAGGGGAGGCGGCAGCGTTAGAAGCTACAGAAGAAAACGGCATCAGTTAGCGTCCAAATCAAAATCCACGATTACCGGCACGTGATCAGAAGCGCCTTTACCTTTACGCTCGTCACGATCAATAACCACGCTAGTGGCCAGCTGCGCCAAAGCCGGCGAGGCCAGCATAAAGTCAATACGCATCCCTTTATTCTTGGGGAAAGCTAGGCCCTTATAGTCCCAATAGGTGTAGCCCTGGGCCAGGGGACGGGTGATTTCAACTAGCCCAGCCTTCTCCAGGGAGGCAAAAGCGGCGCGTTCAGGGGCTGAAACATGGGTTTTGCCTTCCCAAGCGGCAATATCCCACACGTCAGTGTCCAGCGGCGCCACATTCCAGTCGCCCACAAAAATGGTTTTTTGCTCAGGAGCCTGGGCTAAACTTTCGGCCACATCCTGACGCAAAGCTGCAAACCAGTCCAGTTTGTAGCGGTAGTGGGGGTGGTCTAGTTCGCGCCCGTTAGGGGCGTAAATGCTCCACACTCGCACTCCGGCGCAGGTGGCCGCCAGGGCCCTAGCTTCGACGACGCCGTCCTGGTCAGCTTTAGCGGCCCAGGTGGGTTGACCAGGGAATTGATGTACGACATCAGACAATCCGATGCGCGAGGCGATAGCCACCCCATTCCACTGGTTTAAGCCGTGCGCCACCACCTCATAACCGGCCTGTGTAAAAGCCTCAGTAGGGAACTGATCGGGGCGGCATTTAATTTCTTGCATTGCCAACACATCCGTGTCACTGCGCTCTAAAAAGGCAATAACTCGATCAATACGGGCGCGGATAGAGTTGACGTTCCAGGTGGCTAAACGCATAGGACAAGCGTAACGGTTTGATTGCAGTTGCGCGTACCTGCGCGCAGGGAGGCGGCAAAAATGGCTGCTGAGCTGGGTGTGTAGCTGCATATAGGGGCTCAGACAGCTGCGTATAGGGCCTGATAGGGGCTTAGTAAAACGTGAAAACTAGCCAAATTGATTGTTATAACCGCAGGTCAAACGATTTAGTGTGCGGTTGTGTTCGATTTCGTTTGACTTGAGTGGGGGCAGTTATTAATCTAAGTGACAAGAGCAACGCTGCTACCGCAGCGCGGTTACAGAATATGCGCCACCCCTAGCGCATACTCAAAGGAGAGAACTAAATGCGAACCCTCAGCATTACTCGCCGCCAGGCCCTGGTTGGTGCTTCTACTACCGCTATCCTGGCGACCTTAGCTGCATGTAGCGGCAAAGACGATAAGTCATCTGGTGGCAAGGTAGAAATCAACTACTGGCACCGCCTGCCCGACAAGGACGGTATGACCAAGGTACAGACCGTCGTCGACCAGTGGAACAAGGAAAACCCCAACATCCATGTAAACGTCAAGAAGTTTGACGGCCAGGCCTCTGAGTCTTACGCAAAGATCGCCCAGGCAGTGAAGGCTGGCAACGCCCCCGACCTAGCCCAGGTTGGCTACGGTGAAATCGCCTCCGTATACCTAGAAGGCTCCCTAGAAGACGTAGCCAAGGAAATCAAGGCTGCCGGCTACGAAAAGCACTTCGCAGCAGGTCCCATGGGCCAGTGCAAGCTCGGTGACGTGGTAGTTGGTCTGCCTCAGGACACCGGCCCGCTGGTATACGTCTACGACAAGGCCGCCTTCGACGCCATCGGCATCAAGGCCCCCACCACCTGGGCTGAACTGAAGGAAGCCGCCAAGAAGGCCAAGGAAAAGGGCAAGTACATTGCCACCTGGCAGCAGGACGAGGTTGGCTACCAGATCTCCGGTCAGGCCGCCGCTGCCGGCGCCCACTGGTACAAGCCTGAAGGCGACAAGTGGAAGGTAGAGGTCACCGACGCCGCCTCCAAGAAGGTAGCCACCTTCCTACAGGAACTAAACGACGAAGGCCTGGCCCTCAAGCTCTCCGACGGGCGCTGGGGCAAGGAGTGGATCGCCAAGCTCAAGGACGGCACCATTATCGGTACCGTTGCCGCTGGTTGGGAGCCCGGCTTCATGCTCGGTGACCTAGGTAAGGATGCCACCAGCTGGCAGGTCACCTACCTACCCACCGAGGACGGCAAGAAGGTTACCGGTGCTGACGGTGGTTCCGCCGTCGCCGTCATCAAGGGCTGCAAGCACAAGGAAGAAGCCCTCAAGTTCGCTGACTGGTTCAACACCCAGGTGCCCGCACTGGTCTCCCAGGGTCTGGTAGTAGCCGCTACCACCGCCAAGCCTGAGACCCCTGCGGCCATGAAGAAGCTCTGGGGCGGCCAGGACGTCTACGGCTTCCTTGCCGAAGCCAACAACACCATGGTCACCGACTTCCCCTACATCCCCACTTGGTTCACCGTAACCGAGAAGATGAAGGAGCCCGGCGGCAAGGTCACCAGCGGCTCTGCCAAGGTTGAAGACGTTTTGACCACCGCTCAGACGGTGTCTGTTTCCACCCTGAAGGAAAAGAACATCGGCGTAGCCTGATTCGCAGCCTAAAACGGGGGTGCTTGGCATATTTGCTAGCACCCCCGCCTGCTGCAACCGCATTTTTAACGCTTTAAAACTTTCATAACCAGTTAGCCGGCACGGCGCTGGCAGCACTATTTGCTTGTGCGCTACAAGCGCGCGCCTAATTCGCGCTGCATTACGCACCTAATTAAGGGGAGGAGATGAAAATGTCAGCTGCGAGCTCGTATACAGAAAATAAGGCGACAATCCGTGCCCGCAAATTACGCGATTTGCGTTATGGGTGGGCTTTTAGTGCCCCCCTTCACAATTCTTTTTGGCCTGACATTTATTGTCCCAATTATTGTCTCGATCTACCAATCCTTCTTTAAGACCACCACAGCGGGAGGGTTGTATGGTGGCGGCAAGCAAATCACCAAATTCGTTGGCCTAGACAACTACGTTGCAGTAGTTACCAACGAACAGTTCTGGCAAGGCATGGGGCGAGTAATGCTCTTTGGTCTGTTCCAGATTCCTTTCATGATTATCGCCGCCCTGGCTCTGGCCCTAGTGCTGGACTCCTACCTGCTCAAACGCCCCACCGTGTTCCGTTTGGGTTACTTTTTGCCCTACGCCATTCCCGGCGTGGTGGCTGCCATGATGTGGATGTACCTGTACAGCCCCCAGCTTTCACCGCTGGCCAGTGTCATCCCCATTAATTTCTTCGACAAAAACATCATTTTGGCCTCCATGGCCAATATGACCACCTGGACTTTCACCGGCTACAACATGCTGGTGTTCCTGGCGGCGCTGAAAGCTATCCCCACTGATCTATATGAGGCTGCCCGCCTTGACGGCTGCTCTGGTTTCCAGGTGGCCATGAAGATCAAGGTGCCGATGCTGACAAATGCCGCCTTGCTGACCGTGCTGCTATCAATTATCGGCACAATCCAGCTGTTCAATGAGCCTACGGTGATGCGCGCCGGGCAGTCGTGGATGGGTAACAGCTACACCCCCATGATGATGGCCTACTCCACCATGATGACCTCACCCGGTAACCCCAATATGGCTTCTGCTATTTCCATGACTATGGCCATTATTGCCGCACTATTGGCGGCGGTATATGCCTTCGTACAGACTCGGGGTAAGCGCTGATGGCTGAGCTACTAAATAAAACAGAATTTGCGCACCTAGAAGATGGCCGCGTTTATCGGGTTTCGCGTAACGCTTGGTCGCGTTCTTTGGAACCAAGCTGTTTCGCCAAAATCGTCACCTGGGTGGTTTTGGTGGCGGTACTAGTTTACTTCCTATTCCCGATTTACTGGTTGATTATTTCTTCCACTAAAACTAACGCGGATCTAGGCGATTCTAATGGCCTATGGTTTGCGCACAATGCCGCCGCTGAGAACTATCAAAAGCTGATGGGCACCACCAACGGTCACTTTTGGCGTTGGGTAGCTAACTCAGTGCTGTACTCCACCGCTGCCGGCGCTATTGGCACCCTGGTTTCGGTGATGGCTGGATATGGCATGGCTAAATTTAAGTTCTTTGGTCGTAATGTGTTGCAGCTGGTGGTTATGGCTGGTTTGCTGCTGCCGATCGCACTGCTAACCATTCCGCTCTACATTGTGATGCACTCACTGGGGCTAACTGACACTATCTGGTCAATTATTTTGCCTAGCTGCGTTAGCCCATTTGGGGTGTTCTTGGGGCGCATGTATGCCCAAACTTCTGTGCCCGACGAGCTGCTGGAGGCGGCCCGTATCGACGGTGCCGGTGAAAGCCGCATCTTCTTCACCATGGTGCTGCGACTGCTGGCCCCGGCTATGGTCACCATTTTCCTGTTTATCTTTGTGGCCACCTGGAACAACTTCCTGCTGCCGTTGATGATGGTTACCAACAATGAGCAGCTCAAGCCGGTCACCCTCGGTTTGTATGGCATGATGAGCTACTTCAGCCCAACTTATGGGGCGGTTTTGCAAGGTGCGCTCTTCGGGGTACTGCCTTTGATGGCACTGTTTCTATTCTTGCAGCGATACTGGCAATCCGGACTTGCAGCGGGGTCGGTTAAAGGCTGATAATAGAGACCTCAGCAGCTGCGATGTACCCCCATGTTTTCCGCAGCTGGCTGAGCTGCGGTGGCTCGCATTCGCCCCTAACGTGCGGGCCACCGCCTTTTTATACCCACTTTTAGGCGACGACGACGGCGCCGCCCGACTTATTAAATGTTGCGTCCCTGCGGGCTTGGCAGCTGTGCAGGCTGTGAGGGGCGCACCGGGCTTGGTAGCTATCCCGGGGGTGAGCGCTGCGCCAGGTTAAGTACTGAGTCAAGCTTCGTTTCGTCGCTCGCGTCCTTACCGGCCTCAGCCCAGTGTTGGCTGGTAACCTCAACTTATGGGAACAGCACTTATTACCGGTGCCAGCGAGGGGATCGGCCTCGAATTTGCCTGGCAGTTAGCCGAGGCGCAACACAACCTCGTACTGGTGGCCCGGCGTCGGCAAAAACTAGAAGAAATTGCAGCCAAAATCCACAACCTAGCCGGTGTCAAGGTGGAGGTGCTGGCCGCAGACCTATCCACTCAGGCGGGTGTTGACGCGGTAGCTGAGCGCATCCGTTCCACCCAGCTGCCCCCAATCGGGCTGCTAGTTAACAATGCTGGCTTTGGGCTGGGGCAATCCTTTATCGACGGCGATATGGGGCGCGAACTAGACGCCCTAAACGTAATGGTGCGGGCCGTGATGGAACTTAGCCGCGCCGCCACCGACGTAATGATTCCACGCGGTCACGGCGCCATCTTGAACGTAGCCTCAGTAGCCGCCCGCACCGTCATGGGCACCTACAGCGCCCACAAAGCCTGGGTAGCTACCTTCACTGAGTCACTTTCCACCGAGCTGGCGGGCACCGGCGTCACCGCCACAGTGCTACTGCCGGGCCTAACCCGCTCCGGTTTCCACGCCGCCGCCCACATTGACGACACCCAATGGCCCAAATTCGTGTGGCTAGAAAGCCAATACCTGGTAAGCCAAGCCCTAGACGCTGTCCGTAAAGGGCGCGTCTACTGCGTGCCCTCACTACGCTACGCCCTTAGCGAGGCCGTGCTGCGCCGCCTGCCGCGCTGCGGGGTGCGCTATTTCGTAGGGCGCCTCAAGGGTGGCCGCCACCCACTACTGAGAGACATAATTTAGCTATGGCAACTGTAACCCTAGCAGGTACCCCAGTAACTACCGTTGGCGAGCTACCCCAGGTAGGCAGCCCCGCTCCCACCTGTGAGCTGGTGGCCAACGATCTAAGCCCCATCAAACTAGGCGACTACGCCGGCAAGCGCGTAGTGCTAAACATCTTCCCCTCCATCGACACCGGTGTATGCGCCGCCAGTGTGCACCACTTCAACAAGCTGGCCGGCGGCCTCGACAACACCGTGGTGCTGTGCGTATCCAATGACCTACCTTTCGCCCAGGGGCGCTTCTGCGGCGCTGAAGGTATTGAAAACGTCGCTACCGCCTCCGGTTTCCGCTCTAAGTTTGGCCAACACTACGGCCTAACCATGGCCCAGGGGCCGCTAAGCGGGCTGCTGGCACGCGCCGTCGTAGTAATCGAGCCTGACGGCACCGTTGGCTACGTGCAGCTAGTACCCGAAATCAAGCAAGAACCCGACTACGACGCCGTCGTTGAATATTTAGGAAACTGAAAACTCCATGGCTATCACCACCAACGACTCCAACCGCGCCCGCCTAGCCGAGCTAGTCAACGAACTGGCCGTAGTACGCGGCAAAGTCACCCTGGCCTCAGGGCTTGAATCCAACTTCTACGTGGACATGCGCCGCGCCACCCTCCACCACGAAGCCGCCCCGCTGATCGGGCATGTAATGCTGGATCTGCTAGAAGAAAACGGCTTCAGCGTAGATGAGGTAGACGCCGTCGGCGGCCTAACCATGGGCGCTGACCCGGTAGCTACCGCTATGCTGCACGCCGCCGCCGCACGCGGCCTAGACCTAGACGCATTCGTAGTGCGCAAGGCCGCCAAAGATCACGGCATGAAACGCCAGATCGAAGGCCCGTCTGTCGAAGGCAAACGCGTAGTGGTTTTGGAAGACACCTCCACCACCGGCGGCTCACCCATCCAGGCGGTAGAGGCGCTACGCGCAGCCGGCGCGCAGGTGTTGGCTGTGGCCGTGATCGTAGACCGCAACACTGGCGCTCGCGAACGCATTGAAGCCGCTGATTTGCCCTACCTATATGCCCTTGGTCTAGAAGACCTAGACCTGGAGTAATACTGGCCCCTTGGCGGGCGCTGGGTTTTAACAACCCAGCGCCCGCCAAGGCTGCCGCCTAAGTCAGGTCAGGCTAAACTAGGGGTTGGTGCCCAATCCCAAGGAGGAACAATGGACTCTAACCCCACCGGAACCATCGCTTTGTTCATTGGCGGAGGTTTATTACTGCTGCTGTGGGTATCCATCATTGTGGTGGCCCGCGTGCAGGTACGTTCATTGGGGGAGCGTTTGGACCACAACTGGTCTGACGTTGAAGAGACCCTCTCTAGGCGCCACCGCCGCGCCAAAAAACTAGCGCGTGAAGCAGACAAACTCGGTGCCCTGGCGCCAGGGGACATGAGCGCCCTAAATGAGGCTATTGCCCTAGCTGAGCAGGAAAACCAGCCGCTGCTACGCGCCAACTATGAAGACGACATCACCCTGATTTTGCGTCGCATTGTGGAAAGCGTGCGCGCCGTTAACCGCAACAAAGAGCGCGAATACCGCCTGGCCTACAAGCGCCTAAAGAAAGCTGACAAGGCCGTGGCCAAAGCCCGGCGCGACTACAACGCTATGGTGCCCACCTACAACTTCCTGTGCCACGGCCCGCTCACGGCAGTAGCTCGCAGCGCCGGGCGCGCCTCCAGCCAGTACTTCCTAGCTGACAAGCTCAAGCGTAAAGGCACTTACAAAAAGCCCAAAGACGCCAAGGTATTGGAGCTAGAGGATAAGGCATGAGCCGTTACGAAAACGAGGACGGCGTCGTCACCGAAGCCAGTGACGGCGTCGTCGCCTATTTAGCCCAAGTAACCCCAGACCAAGAGCGAGAAGTGGGGGTGGGGCCTTGGCAGGGGCCCTGGCCTGAAGGTGACCACTGGGACCATGAGCTGCTAGAACACGGCGATCGACGCAACGTGGTGGACCCCTACCGCTACTGGAAATGGCAGGCCATTAAAGCCGATATGGCATCGCGCGCTCACGGCCTACATATCGCGATCGAAAATGTCAGCCACGATCTAAACATCGGCTCAATTGTGCGCACCGCTAACGCTTTTAATGTGGGCGGAGTGCACGTGGTGGGCAAGCGCCGCTGGAACCGACGCGGCGCCATGGTCACCGACCGTTACCTGCGTGTCTACCATCACCCCACGCCCGAGCATTTGGTGCGCTGGGCCCAGGAAAATAACCTGGAACTACTAGCTATCGACAATGGCCCAGGCAGCGAGCTGATAGAAAAAACCTCACTGCCGGTTGACGCCATGCTGGTGGTGGGCAGTGAAGGCGAAGGCATCAGCCCGGCCCTACTTGAGCACTGCAAACGCCAGTTACGTATTGGCCAATACGGCTCTACCCGGTCCATTAATGTTTCAGCGGCAGCAGCTATCGCTATGCATACCTGGATCATGCAACACGGACAAAGTGCACCCTTTTAACTGAATTTGCACAGGGCTGACGGTATTTGCGCGTACCAATTAGCGCTAAAACGTGCCAGAATAGAAGCACCACTGTTTAGTGAAACACAACCAGGAGGATTTGCAATGGCTATTGCAACCGTGGAAACTTACGCGGACATGATTGACCGCGCCAAGGCCGGCAAGTACGCCGTCCCGGCTATCAACGTTACTTCTTCTCAGACTCTATCTGCTGCGCTGCAGGGCTTCGCCGAGGCCGAGTCTGACGGTATCATCCAGATCTCCAACGGTGGCGCTGCTTACTGGTCCGGCTCCTCTCGTCTAGACCGCGTGCGCGGCTCCATCGCTTTCGCTGCCTACGCTCGCGCCGTCGGCGACCTGTACCCCGGTGTTGTCGGTCTGCACACCGACCACTGCCCCAAGAAGCTGCTGGCTGACTGGGTTATCCCGCTGCTGGACATCGAGGCCGAGCAGGTCAAGCGCGGCGAAGAGCCCATGTTCAACTCCCACATGTGGGACGGCTCCGCTGAGACCCTAGAGGACAACATCCAGATCGCCGTGGACATGCTGGCCCGCTCCAAGGCTGCCCACACCATCCTCGAGATCGAGATCGGTGCCGTAGGTGGCGAGGAAGACGGCATCAAGGGTGAAGAGAACGCTAACCTCTACACCACCGCTGACGACGCTTACGCCGCTGTCCAGGCCCTGGGCCTAGGCGAGAACGGCCGCTACACCACCGCTCTGACCTTCGGTAACGTGCACGGCTCCTACAAGCCCGGTCACGTCAAGCTGCGTCCTGAGCTGCTGGGTGAGATCCAGGCTGAGGTCGGCAAGCGTGTTGGCAAGGAGAGCCCCTTCGACCTAGTCATGCACGGTGGCTCCGGCTCCACCGACGAGGAAATTGCTACCGCCGTACGCAACGGTGTTATCAAGATGAACGTTGACACTGACACCCAGTACGCGTTCACCCGCCCGATTGCTGCTCACATGTTCGAGCACTACGACGGCGTCCTCAAGGTTGACGGCGAGGTCGGCAACAAGAAGTTCTACGACCCGCGCGCTTGGGGTAAGGCTGCCGAGACCGGCATGGCTGCCCGCGTGGTTGAGGCCTGCGAGCGTCTGGGCTCCGTCGGCTCCGCCCGCCGCTGAGCTAACTAGCTGCCACTAAGGCAACTAACACTTAGTCTCTGACTAATAAATGTGCCCTAGGTAATATTGCCTGGGGCACATTATTTATATTTGTGTAGAATATTGTGACCCCACCCGCCACAATTGAGAGGCACAAGACCTAATGTCTAGGAAGATTATCCTTGACTGCGACCCAGGTCACGACGACGCTGTCGCCATGCTGCTGGCGCACGCCAACCCCAACATTGAGCTACTGGCAGTAACCACTGTTGGTGGTAATCAAACTCTAGAAAAAGTAACTAACAATGCGCTGAGCCTAGCCACCGTCTACGGGATGCAAGACGTACCGATTGCAGCAGGCTGTACCCGCCCGCTACTGCGCCCGGTAGAAACCGCCCCGGACTGCCACGGCGATTCCGGCCTCGACGGCGTCGAGCTACCTGAACCTGTAGCCCTAGACCCACGCCACGCCGTCGACGTAATCATCGAAACCATCATGTCTCACGCACCCGGCGAGATCACCCTGGTGCCCACCGGCCCGCTAACCAACATCGCCCTAGCCGTGCGCAAAGAACCGCGCATCGTAGAGCGCGTGCGTGAAGTGGTACTAATGGGCGGCGGCTACCACGTAGGCAACTGGTCTGCCGTAGCCGAATTCAACATCAAGGTTGACCCCTGAGGCAGCCCACATTGTTTTCAACGAGCCCTGGCCGGTAACCATGGTTGGCTTGGACCTAACCCACCAGGCCCTAGCCACTGACGATATCTCCGCCAAGATCGCTGACCTGGGCGGGTCCGGTAGCCGAATTTGTGCTGGGCCTATTCACCTTCTTCCGCAAGGCCTACCAGGACGCCCAAGGCTTTGAGTTCCCGCCGGTACACGACCCGTGCACCGTGGCCTACCTGATTGACCCGCAGATTGTGGAAACTGTTAAGGTCCCCATCGACGTGGAACTTAACGGCACGCTTACCACCGGCATGACCGTGGCCGACTTCCGCGCCCCTGCTGGGCCTGACTGCCACACCCAGGCCGCCACCAAGCTGGACTTTGACCGCTTCTGGGATCTGGTAATCGACTCCATTGACCGCGTACAGAAGGATCTAGCCGCCAAGGAGAGTGGCAAATGAGCGCCACTAAACGCTCAACTGCGGCGGTTATGACCGCATTGCTGGTGGCCTGCTTTGCCTTCCAGCTCAATGCTTCTATGCTCTCTCCGGCCCTGGAACGTATGGCCAAGGAGCTAAAAACCACCGACGACGTAATCGGTTTAACCCAGACCGTGTTCTTCACGGCTGCCGCGCTATTTAGCCTGTTCCTGCCCCGCCTAGGTGACATGATCGGGCGGCGCAAACTACTAACCGGCATGATGGCGCTAACCGCCGTGGGCTGCGCGCTTTCCGCGCTGGCCGGCATGACCGGCTCAATGGCGCTGCTGTTTGTGGGCCGCGTGATTCAGGGTGTGGCCGGGCCGACCGTGCCCGTGTGCCTGATTATGCTGCGCGTGGCCGTGCCTGACCCCAAGCGTTACGGCACCCTGCTAGGCGTAATTACCGCCGTAAACGGTGGTATTGCGGGTGTAGACGCCCTGGCTGGTGGCTGGCTAGCCCAAAACTTCGGTTTCGGCTCAGTATTTTGGACTATGGCCGTAATCGCCTTGTTGGCGGCGGTGGCAGTGGCCTTCCTAACCGATGAATCCCTGGTGCCCGGCGACCACCGTATGGACTGGACTGGCACCATTGCTCTGGTGGTGGGGGTAGGCGCGCTGCTAACTATCTTCAATGAGCTAGCTAGACTCGCCAAGGCTAACTTTGTGATGGTGGCGGTCCTGTTCTTGCTGGCAGCCATGTCTGGGATGGCTTTCTGGATTCAGGAGAAGTACACCAGCCAGCCCCTGGTGGCTACCGTCTACCTCCAGTCGCGTTCCACCTGGGCCCTGCTGCTGACCACCACCCTAACTATGACCGGCGTGTTTGCGGTTATGAACGGTTTGGTGCCGGGTCTAGCTCAGGACACTGATTACGGGCCGGGCCTTAGCCCCGACGTCGTCTCCTTCTGGACCCTGACCCCTTACGCCATTGCCGGCCTACTAATGGGCCCGGTATCTGGCACCCTGGCCGGTCGCTTTGGCTACCGTAAGGTGCTGCGCGTGGGCCTGCTGGGCACGGTGATTGGCTTTGGGCGCGATTTTGGCTGATTTCTCCAAGCGCCACCCGGTGCTGCTGCTGGCAGTTAACGTGTTTGTGGGTATCACCTACGCCGGTATGAGCAACATTATGCTCAACGGCCTAGGTGTGGTGCTTTCTCCCAGCGACAACCCCGGCTACCTGCCTGGCCTTAACGCTGGTGCCTTCAACCTGGGCGCGGGTATCTCCTTTGCGATCCTGCCGGCAGTCTCGGTGGCGCTAGGCAGCGGCCTAGATGGTTTCCAAGGGGCGGTTATCACCGGTTTGGTGCTGCTGGCCTTGGCTTTTGCTAGCTCGCTACTGATCCCCGCGCCGGCAGTTGAAAAGGAGACGGCGGCGTGAGCGTAGCTGATCGTGGCCGCGCCCTGGAGGCATTAGACCGTTTAGGTGCCCCGGTGGTGGCTTTAGGCTCCCTGAACGCGGACCTAACTGTAACCACCCAGCGCCTACCTGGCCCGGGTGAAACTGTAGTTGGCTCAGACCTGCGCATCTTGCCGGGTGGTAAATCCGCCAACCAGGCCGCCACGGCTGCCTTGCTGGGGGTGCCCACCACCATGATTGGTGCGGTTGGGCGCGACGGCAACGGCCAGTTGCTGCTTGAATCCCTGGCTTTAAAGGGGGTAGACACCCGCCACGTCTATGAGCGTGAAGTGGCTACCGGCACCGCCATGATTACTGTGGACGCCGCTGCTGAGAACACCATTGTGATCTCACCTGGCGCTAACGCCACCCTCACCCCGGCTGATGTGGTTGAGAAAGCACAGGTAATCGCTGAGGCTGGGGCCCTGGGATTGTGCCTGGAGGTAAGCCTGGAAACTGTCACCGCTGCAGCGCGCTGCGCCCACGAGGCTGGCGTGCCTGTGGTTCTCAATGTTTCCCCGGCCCGTCAGCTCTCAGCCCGAACTGCTGGAGCTAACCGATGTGCTGATCGTCAACCAGCACGAGTTGGCGCTGGTCAGTGGCCAAAGCGTAGACACTGCAGACCTAGAACAGGTAGCTAAGGCTTTCATGGCTACTGGCGTTAAGCGCGGGGTGCTCACCCTGGGTGGAGCCGGCTCACTGATCTATGAGGAGGGTCGCCTCGAATGGGTGGCGGCTTTTAAGGTCAACCCGGTAGACACCACTGGTGCTGGCGACTCTTTCATGGGCACGCTGCTGTCGGCTTTGGCTGCAGGCGTCTCACTGGCCGACGGCGCCACTCTGGCTGCGGCGGTAGCGGCCTGCTCCACCACCAAGGTGGGGGCGCAGGCCTCCTACGCCAGTGCTGATGAGGTGCGCGAGTTCCTAAAGTGAGCGCGTCCAACTTGAGCACACCCAGCTCAGGAGCGTTCAGCTCAAGCGCACTCAACTCAGGCGCATGTAAGAAGCGTGCATAAAACGTGGCTTTAAGCCAAAAAGTGTGGCGACGGCGTCGGGGACCTTCCTGGCGCCGTCGCCATATGTCAGGTGATGACACTAGATCCAACCAAACCAAACAAAAAAGTATTCCCGCAGGTCACAATATGTACAGTGGGGTTGGGGGATAGGGTGGACACCACAGTAGGTGCTTGCCAAAACAAAATAAAACGGTATAGTAACGGCAAAATGTAGAAATCTGCCTATAGGGCCGCTAGACTGATGCAGTCGTGTGGTCAACGCGGCGTTTGCCGTTTATAGGAGTTTTCAATGCCAGGTGTCGTAGTCGTCGGAACCCAGTGGGGCGACGAAGGAAAAGGCAAGGCAACCGATCAGCTAGGTCAGAATGTTGACTACGTAGTCAAGTTCAACGGCGGTAACAACGCTGGTCATACCGTAGTTATTGACGGGGAAAAGTTTGCTTTCCACCTACTGCCGGCCGGTGTGCTAACTGAGGGAGTAACTCCGGTTATCGGCAACGGGGTAGTGATTGATCTAGAGGTGCTTTTTAGCGAAATCGAGGAAATTACCTCGCGCGGCAAGGACGCCTCCAAGCTGCTGATCAGCGCCAACGCCCACGTGATCCCTCCTACAACCGGGTGCTTGACCAGGCCACTGAGCGTTTCCTGGGCTCTCGCCAGCTGGGTACCACCGGCCGTGGCATTGGCCCCACCTATGCCGACAAGATGAACCGTATCGGCATCCGTATCCAGGACCTGTTTGACGAGTCCATCTTGCGCCAAAAGGTTCACTCTGCACTGGACCAGAAGAACGGTCTGCTAACCAAGATTTTCAAGCGCAACGCGATCGACCCTGACGCGGTTGCTGACGAGCTGCTCAGCTACGCCGAGCGTGTGCGTCCCATGGTGGTGGACTGCTCCACGCTGCTAAACAAGGCCCTAGACGAGGGCAAGACGGTGCTGTTCGAGGCCGGTCAGGCCACCATGCTAGACATTGACCACGGCACCTACCCCTTCGTGACCAGCTCTAACCCCACCGCCGGCGGTGCCTGCACTGGCACCGGCGTGGGCCCCACCCGTATTAACCGCGTCATCGGTGTGGTTAAGGCCTACACCACTCGCGTAGGTGAAGGTCCCTTCCCCACAGAGCTAAACGACGAAATGGGTGAGCGTCTGCGCGCCGAAGGTGGAGAGTATGGCGTGACCACCGGCCGGGCCCGTCGCTGTGGCTGGCACGACGCCGTCGTCACCCGCTACGCAGCGCGCGTTAACGGCCTAACTGACCTAGTGATGACCAAGCTGGACGTGCTCACCGGGCACGACACCATTCCGGTATGTGTGGCTTACGACGTCGACGGCGTGCGCTGGGACGAAATGCCCCTAACCCAGTCTGACTTCCACCACGCCAAGCCTATCTACGAGCAGCTGCCCGGCTGGAGTGAAGACATCACTGGCGTGCGTAAATTCGAGGATTTGCCGCTTAACGCCCAGCGTTACGTGGAGCGAATTGAGCAGCTGGCCGGAGTGCGAATTTCCGCCATTGGTGTGGGAGCAGGGCGCGAAGCCACAATTTCTCGCCACTCGTTAGTTGACTGAAGCTGCTAGGCTGGAACCCGTGAACACCCTTAACTACAAGTCTGTAACTAGCCGTGTACTTGCGGCTTTAGCGGCGGGGCTGCTGGTTTTCATGGCGCCGCTAAGCGTCTCTGAGGTTCAAGCTGAAACCTCGCAGCCCAATGAGATTTGGTTTAACGTTAACGTAAAGGGCGAAAACTACGCGGTGCTTGACTTCGCGTTTGCGCCCGGTTCGCACACTGGTTTGAAACCAGCTACCATCTGCCAAACTATTCAAAGAGGTGCAGATAAAAACAAGGGAACCACCACTCACAACGCCAAGGTGGTTACCTGGGTAAGTAAGCGCAATGGTCGTGAGGTATGTGAAGCCAAGGTAGAGGGCGCTTTCCAAAACGGTGCTGGTCCGGCTGCGCTTACGCAGTTCGGTGGCTTCAACATGAGCACCGACAAAGACCACCGCGTGAAGGTGTCTATCCCTCGCTACATCGCTATTTCTAACCAGCTGATCGTCTCTCACGTGACGGTTAAGTACGACGGCAAGATTATTTCCTACAAGAACGCCGACGTTAACGGCTCTACCGCTGTTCCTAAAAAGGGTGCTACCTCCTTTGAGGTAGTTGGCACGGTTCCCTCGCTTGCTTGCAGCATGTGACGCGGTGGGTGCTGGGTATTGCTTCCTGCCTGATCCTGGCCGGTATTTTGTGGTTGGGCGGCGTGCGCATTTACAAGCGCGTTAAGGAAAGCCTGGCTACTAAGGCGGCTATTGCAGCCGGTCAGATCCCTGACCCGCAGGGCCAGACGGTTTCTTTGTCTGAAATTGCCCCAATCAGCGAATCTGAGATTCCTGCGGCTGGCATCCCCGGGGTACCGCTAATCCACACGGCTAATGCTGATAACGACGCCGCTATGGCTGCCACTTATGCGGCTGCGGCTGAGCAGGGCGTTTACGAAAGCGGAGGCTACCAGTCCTACGTAGAGGGCGGGGTCTATGACTCTGGCGCCGGCGACGAAGACTATGCGGATGCTGGCTACGAGGGACTATGCAGAGCCCATTGAGGAAGTCCCCAGTGTTGCTGAGGAAACCATTGAGGATGGTTACCACCCCAACGGCCTGTACTACCAGGACGGCGTGGCCTACTACCCGGGCGAAGACGGCTACTACTACAAGCTTGAAGGCTCAGGCTTTGAGGATATGTACCGCTAACTAACGGTGTTTACAGATAATGGCGCAGCTTAGGCTGCGCCATTGTTGTAATTACTGTGCATCCCTTGCACGAGCAAAGCTGCGCGGCACGTGCGCATGACGCTAACCAGCCCAGGCCGTGAGTGCATCCCGGGCGCGGGCTGCGCGGCAGGCATGGGGGAGCACTGCAGTGTGGTCTGACCTTGTGTGGGGCCGGCAGGGTTAGCCGGTATGTGCTGATGGCGCTAGGGATTGATCCCCTTAAAAATGAGGCGAATGACGTGGCAATGGCATTAGGATTGGATCCATGAACGCTGTTACTTTCAACCCGCGCACGGTTTTGGCGCGTGTAGGCGCTGCTTTAGCTGCCTTTGTGCTGGCTTTTTCTTTACTGACTATGGTTTCCCCAGCTCACGCTGACGATGTAAAGACCTGGACTGAGCTTAAATTCAGTGGGGACGAGGTGACTTTGTCGCTTAAAATGCACGTTCCCGAGCAGTATGGGATGTCTACCAAGAGTCTCTGTGAGAAGAGCAAGAGCGAGGCCAACTCAACGAAGATCGGCAAAAAAGTTGACAAGATTGAGGTAGAACAGTACGAGGGCGTTGAGGTTTGCACCATTGAAAGCAGTGGGAGCCTCAGCGAGGTAGTAGACAAATCAGGTTCATCGCTTGGTTTCTCTGTTACCCGTGATGGTGACAATATCAAGGTTAAAGGCAGCGGCGGCTCCTTCACCTCCTCGGCAGCCAGCACGGAGGTGCGTATCACCTTTGATGGTGGGGTGGTTTCTTCTAGCGGCGGCAAGGTTGACGGAAACACCTTCATTGCCAATAGCGGTAGCTTTGAGGTAACCGGTAAGCCTGGCAGTGGCTCCAACATGCTGATGTTTGTGCTGATCGGACTGGTAGTTGTGATCGGTGCTGGGGTGGCCGTCTTCTTCGTGATGCGTTCTAAGAAGCAGCCCCAGCCCCAGTATGGTGGTTATGGTCAGCCTTACGGCCAGCAGGGTTACGGCCAGCCCCAGGGCTACGGGCAACAGGCCTATGGGCAGCCCGGTTACGGACAGCAGGCTCAGCCTTACGGCCAGCAGGGTTACGGCCAACAGCCGCAGGGCTATGGTCAGCAGGCCCAGCCTTATGGCCAACAACCTCAAGGCTATGGTCAGCAGGGCTACGGCCAGCAAGGATACGGCCAAAACAATCAGGGCTATGGCCAGCAGGGTTACGGCGGCTACAACGGCTAGCTAACGCTTTTTCTTCTCAAGACCAGGACCGGACTAATCCCCGGCCCTGGTCTTGTTTTGAAAGAAAACAACCAGATTGTGCCTAAACAGATAAAACCTAATAGGCTTGAGACATGAACGCTATTAACGTTAACCCCCGCGCGATGATTGCACGCGTAGGTGCCGCACTAGCTGCTTTTGTGCTGGCTTTTTCGCTGCTAGGAGTTACTTCTCCGGCTCACGCTGACAGCTTCAAGGTATGGCTTGGCATGAAATTCAGTGGTGAAAATGTGGCTATCTCACTGAAGATGCACGCTCCCAGTGAGTATGGCTCCACCAAGACAATTTGCGATGCGATGAAAAAATCGGCTACCACGAGCTCTGACGGTAAAGTCACCAAGTCTGGGATAGAACAGTACAAGGGTGTAGAAGTTTGTGTCATCGAGGCCGAGGGCAAAGCTGAATGAGGATAACTCTTCCTCCGCTTTCGGTTTCTCTATCAAGCGTGATGGCGACAAGCTAACCATCAAGAGCACCTCCAGCAACCGTTTCGCCTCTGTCGGCGATATCGAGTACCGCTTCACCTTCGATGATGGCGTCGTTTCTTCCAGCGGCGGTAAGGTTGAAGGCAACACCTTCGTTACCACCGATACTAAGTTCGAGGTTGTAGGTAAGCCCGGTGGTGGCTCCAGCATTCTGATGTATGCACTGATCGGTGCGGTAATTGGTGGTGGCATCGGCCTGGTGGTTTTCTTCGTCATGCGTTCCAAGAAGAAGGCCCAGCCTCAGCAGTTCGCTTCTCCTTACGCCGCTCAGCCGGGTCAGTACCCGCAGGGTCAGGCAGCTCCTGGCGCCCCCCAGCCTGGCGTGCAGCAGCCTGGTGTGCCCCAGCAGCCGCAGCCTAGCCCTCAGCAGCCTTACAACCCTAACGCTCAGGGTGGTCAGGGCGTCTGAGACGTCAGCAAGTAATCCTTCTATCCAACCAGGGTCGGGTAACCGGCCCTGGTTGCCTATATATGGGTGGGTAATGTGGCCTAGTTGTTTTTAGTGGGACTGCAGCGTAACGCAACGTAAAGGCAGTAGCTGCGACGACGTCGTCGGCTGTTTTGCGTAAAACGTACTGTAGGTGGGAATTTAGTGGCTATCAAAGGGGGAGAGTGACTAAGGTTTAAGCCATGAACACGGTTGTTTCTAATGTCCACACGTGCGCGGCGAAAGTGCGGAGACAAGCGCTCATGGCGGGGCTTAACATGCCTAAACGCTCGCTCGTGGCGGGGCTATCGGCAGATGCTGGGACGCCAAGTAATGTGCTGGCGGTGCGTGGGTTTGTAGCTCGCGTAGGGGCGGTTTTGGCGGTTTTTATGCTGGCGTTTTCCCTGCTAGTGCCGACTGCCCCCGCCCACGCCTATGACAGCATGCGCATATGGACGCATGTGAAAATAGATGGGGACAAAATATACGTATCGGCAAAAACCCATGCTCTTGAGCAAAACGGTGAATCTACCAGAAGCATATGCACTAAAGACTCTACTCACGCAAAGCAAGTCAATTACCTGGGTGCAGAAGTAACCAAGGCAGAAGTTGAGCAGTACCAAGGCATAGAAGTTTGCGCTGTCGAGGGGGTTGGCTCGCTTAAGAAGGCCCTGCAAGGAGACGGCCACTACGGTTTTGTTCTTAAAGCCGACGGTGACAATGTGCGCGTAACTGGGTCAGTCACTTCTGCTGTCACTTATGAGGGAAATATCGTACATAGCTTCACTTTCGCGGGCGGAATTGTATCCCATGAGGGTGGCAAAGTAGATGGCAACACCATAACCATCAACACTGGCGACTACGAGTTAGTGGGGAATCCAGGCAGCGGAAAAGCTAGCCAAACTCCCTCTGCTGCACCCAGCCAAAACAAGGCTGCAGGCACTGATAACGCGAAAAACCAAGCTTTTGACGATACCAAGTCAGGTTCCTCGGGAAACACCCTGATTTACGCGCTGATCGGCGTGATAGTTGCAGCCGTAGTTGGCCTAGTAGTTTTCCTGGCTATCCCATCAAAAAAGCGCTCGCAGCCTGCACAACTAACTGCCCAACCAACTAATGTAGGCACCTATAGCCCAAGCGGCCAAGAACAAAGCAAAGGTGTAAAACCAGGCAAATATGACCGCTATGGGATCTAGCAAAGCCATCTAAGCGTGCGTTTCATGCTCCTCTACGCAGGGGATATGACCGCCTAGCCGAAACTGGTTAGGGTTGGGTCATGAACATAGATGCTTTTAGGCTGCGGGCGCTCGCGGCGGGACTTGGCGCGCATAGGCGGGCGCTCGCGGCGGTACTTAACAGGTCTACGCGTGCGCTTGCGACGCAGATACGCAACTTCACGGCGGGAGCACCTGCGCTTGCGGCCGGGGCACGTGTGTTTACAGCTGGCGCTGGGGCTGCTTTGTCACTTTTTATGCTGGCGTTCTTTTTGCTGCTCCCGGCTGCGCCTGCCCACGCTGAGAGCACGCAGAGCTGGGTGGACATGAAATTTAGTGGCGATAAGGTTTCTTACGTCATGAAAACACATGTTTCCAGCGAATACATGACCACTAAAAGCATGTGCGCTAACTATAAGAGCGCCACCAGCTCTAGCACTGGGGCAAATGGTGAAATCACTAGGATTGAACTAGAGCAATACAACGGCATGGAAGTTTGCGTTATCGAGGGCAACTTAACAGTTAACTCGATGATCGAGACTTCAACCGATGAAACCTACGGTTTTTCTGTTGCTCGTGACGGTAAAAACCTAAAACTTGAAAGTGACAGGTCTGAGTACTCTGAGAACTCAACTATCGAATACCGCATCACCTTCGATGGCGGGATTGTCTCTTCTACCGGCGGCAAGGTGGAGGGAAACACCTTTGTGGTAAGTGCCGACACCTTCGAGGTGGTTGGTGACCCTAACGGTTCAGCAAATATTATTTCCGGCGATAATAAGGCTGATGATCTAGCTGCTGGCTTTAGCTCAAACTCTTCAAGTAACAACGCTCTGCTCTATGCGTTTATTGCTGCAGCAGTGGTGCTAATTATTGCCTTGGCGGTGTTGTTGGCGTTGCGTTCTCGTAAGAAAAAGCACCCCGGGCCACCTGTTGGTCCCCAGTTTGGTTACGGCCCTAATTTTTAGCTGAATCTGGATGCTAGCTCTAACTATTGGGAGTTTTGGGGGTGGTCAGCCGCTTAAAACTGGTTAGGGTTAATCCATGAACGCTGAGGTTTTAAATGCCCGTGCACTTACGATGCGAGTAGGTGCGGTTTTAGCTGCTTTTGTACTGGCATTTTCTCTACTGTTGCTGGCCCCGCCAGCACATGCTTCTATGCTCGGCTGGCACAATACAAGATTCAGCGGCGATGAGGTAATTTCTACCTCAAGAACTCGTATGTCCGAAAGTGAAGGTGGCGACGTTGCCACTGCAGATATATGTACCGAGGCCCAAAAAAACGTAGGCACTACCGTATGGGGGTGGACAACCACCAGAGCCTATTTAGATCACTATCAGGGCATGCAAGTTTGCGCTGTTGAATCCAAGGCAACGCTTGAGGCAATGCTAAACGGCACCGCGCGTAGTGAACTTTTCGGTGTGCTGCGCGAAGGTGAAAAAATCAAGGTAAAAGGTGTTGCGCCACACGACACGGTTCAGTATTCAGATACCTATAGTTTCACTTTTGATGGCGGAATCACCACAGCAACGAGTGCTAATGTCGTCGGCAATACTGCAACTGTATTTGGCAATAAAGGCCTCTATGATGCCACATTTGAAGTAGTAGGCAGCACTAAAGCTTCTGCTAGCGCCAAGCCTTCTAGTTCAGGCACTGCCAGTCCTTTGAACTCCTCTAAGTCAGGCATTCCTGCTGCAACTAGCTCTCCTAGCGTTGCGGCTAGTGACGCAATTAAACCGCAAGAGACTACTTCTAATGCGGCTGCAGCTGGAGTTAGCGCAACCAGTTCAGCTGTCACTAGCAGCGCCGTCGGCTCTGATAGCAGTAACGACACCATTATTTATGGGGTTGTTGCGGCGGTAGGGGTGCTGGCGCTGGGTGGACTAGGGATTGCTGTCTGGCAATCTAAGAAGAAAATCTGAAAGCAAAGGTAGGCAGGGCTATGGACAGTGCGGTTTTAAAAATGCGCGCGCTTGTAGTGCGAGTAGGTGCAGCTTTGGCTGCTTTTATGCTGGTATTTTCCTTGCTGATGTTAACCTCGCCGGCACGAGCTGATAGTAAGAGCTGGATGGAGGTAAGGTTTAAGTGGGAGATTCACTGTAATTTTCACTAACAAAGTGCATTTTTATAATATGCCTCAAGATGATTACACTAAAGGCTCTTGTGATAGTTCGAAAGAGTATGTTGGTCAGACCAGAAGAGGGGGAACGACGACCCGGGTTCAGCTGGAGCAGTATAAAGGTGTGGAGGTTTGCGTAGTGGAGGGTGTGCAGCCACTCGAAACTATGATAACCAGTCCTTTCCCTGGTATAGTGATGTTTTACTGTTAGTCGCGATGGTGATAATCTTAAAGTTCGAAAGGCACTGTTATAGTGTCCAGATACTGTAAATCAAACTTTTTATAGCTTTACTTTTGATGGCGGAATTGTTTCAGCTTCTGGTGGCGCCGTTACTGGAAACACTGTGACTGTAACTGACACTAGTTTTGAAATAGTCGGCAACCCTGATCCTTCCGTGCGAACTAGCTCTTCTCCCTCTGCTTCGAGTGATGCTACTTCTTTAGGTGCTGCTACTAGCTCTGGTATTCCTGCTGCGACTAGCTCTCCTAGCGTTGCGGCTAGTGACGCGATTAAGCCGCAGAGCACGCCTGCTGACGTGGCTGCGGCTGGGGCTGGCGCAACCAGCTCGGCTGGCACTAGCAGCGCCGTCGGCTCTACTGATGGCAGCAACGACACCATTATTTATGGGGCTGTTGTGGCGGTAGGGGCGCTGGCGCTGGGTGGACTAGGGGTTGCTGTCTGGCAATCTAGGAAGAAGGCCTAGCTATTGACGCTAGCTTGCCTGATCTGGGCAAATAGCTAGATTGGTGGGGCATGAGGCTGTTGCGACTATGGTCAGGTAGCCCTAGGGACTTGTCCCCAATGCTTATCCGGTTAAAAATTGGCTAGGCTAAGACCATGAACGTTGTTGCTTTTAAATCACGCGAGTTTGCGGCGCGTATAGGGGCCGTTGTGGTTGCTTTTGTGCTGGCCTTTTCGCTGGTAAGTCTTACCGCTCCAGCCCGCGCTGACGGCGAGCTCGACATGAAAATGTGGCTGGAATATAGCTTTAGCGGAGATAATGTAACTTTCTCCTATAGGTATCACAGCACAATGCAAGGCTCTGACCACAAAACCATGTGCAACAAATACGGAAATTCCGGTGCTTATGATGGTGCTCTCAAGTATGGAATTACCCAGTATGAGGGTGTTGAAGTTTGCGAAATGCAGGCAACCGTAAAGATTGACCAATTCGTTAGCTCTGATGGTACAGCCATTGGTTTTGGGACAGACGATAAGCTTTACCGCGAAGGTTCCAACATTGTCTACGAAGGCGATTTATCTGTCTTCTCTGATGCTACTAGCGCTCAGTTTATCGACTACAAGATCACTTTTGCTGGTGGCGTTGTTTCTGCTGAGGGTGCTGAAGTCAGTGGTAATACTGCAAAGCTCAAGCTTGGTGGCAAGTTTAAGGTAGTTGGTAATCCTGGCAGCGGCAGCTCAAATGGCGGCTCTACTAACGGTGGGTCTTCCAACGGCGGCTCCAACAATGGCGGATCCTCGGGAAATAACCAGGGTGGCGCCACTCCCTCTAGCAGTCCGTCTAGCACCTCTGGCTCTGACAACAATGAAAACACCGTCGCCAACGGCGCTCCAGCTACCGTCACGCCCACTCCGCTGGCTGTAAAAAGCTCCAAGTCCTCAAGTGACAACACTCTGCTTTATGTAATCATTGGCGTTGCAGCGGTAGCGCTTGTGGGTCTGGGCGCCTTCCTGGCGCTGCGTTCAGGTAAGAAGAAGCCGCCTAGCGGGATGGGTGGGCAGTTTGCTTACGCGCCGCAGCCTTACGGTTCGGGCCCCTATCCGCAGCAACAGTACCCGCCACAGGGCAACTACCCCCAGCAGGGTCAATATGGCGGCTACAACGGCTAGCTAGAATTCATCTCAACCAGGGCCGTGGTTTTACACCCGGCCCTGGTTTCGTTTAATAACTGTTAGTTGGTGTATAACAGCTAGGCTTAAGCAGTTATCCCTAGTTGATTTATTTACTGAGTTTATAGAGCTAAAGGGTGGATACTATGGCTAACGCGCGATCAATGGCGACTTGTGTGTGTGCTGTTTTGGGGTTAGTACTTGTACTGACTTGCTCGCTGTTTACTGTGTCTGCACCGGCGCATGGCGAAGATAGCATGCGCACCTGGGTGCAAATAAATTTTGATAATAGTATGGCATATGTTGAGATAAAAACACATATAAATTCTAATGAATCAACCAAAAGCATATGCTCAAAAAGCTCTGATTACGTTAAGCGGTTAGAGGCTGACCTAGGTCAGGGAAGTCTATAGGCTTGAGATGGGGCATTATGATGGTGTAGAAGTTTGCTCAGCTTATATTGTCGCGATCCCCTAAAGAGGAGTTATCGCACGCACTCATATATGGCGCTGAGATTATTGTTGAAGATAATATCGTTAAAATAATAGGTGTAACAGATCCTGCTTACACTGGCGAGATTGAATATACTATTAGATTTCAAAATGTAGAGACTATTTCTTATTTTGGAGGTGAGATGGAAAGGTATACATCCGTTTTTACTGCCAAAAATGAAGACTTTGAAGTAGTAGCTTCTTTGACTTCCCGCAACTCTAACGAGATACCGGCCAGAGGGGACCTAACTTCCTCGACTCCAAGATTTTATCGCTCGTTACAGTCATTCTATCGCCTGTTATGGTCGATTGATCTTATGCGGGTTCTTAATACATTGCTTGCGTTGATACTGATTGTCGGTGCGGTAGCGATTTTTGTGTGCGTTAAGGCATGTTTTGTTAAGTCGGTAACTTCTAATGAAGGCCTAGGGCCTGCCGCTATGCCAGCAGACGCCAATTCCGGTTTGCCGCAGAAGGCGCCTTCGCCGTCGGAAAATGCAGGTAATGCGCCGCCAGAATGCAGATAGCGCGCCGCCACCTGGCCGAAGAGCTCCGCAGTAGGGGAGTTATCCCCAGCTAAAATCCAGGTAAATCTCGGTTAAATGCCCCTAGGATAGGGCCGTGAGCAGGATGAATGCTATGAAAGTAGGGTTAGAGCGAGTAGGGGCTGTGGTAGGTACCCTACTGCTGGCTTTTGCACTGCTGCTGGTAAATTCGCCGGTCCGCGCCGCCAGTTACGTGGCTACTGACGCTAGCTCCACCACCAGTTCTGTTATCACTAGTGCCAGCGACTCTGGGGCGGAGATGTCGGTTGGTAGCGCCGTGCTTTATGTGATTGTGGGGGCGACGGCGCTCGCGGTAGTCATTGGGGTAGTGCTGCTTATTGTGGGGCCATGTGGTTATAAACACCGGTCCGCTAGGTCACGCAAAATCAGGAAATAGTTGGGCGCCGGGGTTTAATCCCCAAGGCTTTAAGATGCCTGGCCTACTAAAAAGGGCTAGGGTATAAACATGAACGCTGTTGCTTTGAAGTCACACTCGTTTGTGGCACGCCTAGGGGCCATATTGGCTGCTTTTGTGCTGGCATTTTCGCTGGTAAGTCTTACCGCCCCAGCGCACGCTGACGACACTCAAACTATGAAAGTGTGGACCGAATTTAAATTCGCTGGGGACAATGTAACGATCTCTATGAAGGTCCACAGCACTGTTCAAGGCGCTGACCACAAGACTATGTGCAATAGGTACAGCTCTGGCGGTACCAGCCCGCTTGGTTATGGCACTGCTAAGGCTGAAATTACCCAGTATGAGGGTGTAGAAGTTTGTGACATCAACGTCACTGCGCCGCTTGATAAAGTAATCAGCTCTAGTTCATCCAGCTCTGCTGGCGTGAGCGGCATTAGCTTCAAGGTTGAGCGCGATGGTAACAATGTGAGTGTTTCAGGCGATCTAACCGCTCTTTCTAGTCTCAGTAGCTATGGTGATAGTTCGTTCGACTATCGCGTAACTTTTGGTGGCGGCATTGTTTCCGCTGAAGGCGCTGAAGTTAGCGGCAACACCGCCAAGCTCCAGCTGGGTGAAAAGTACAAGGTAGTAGGCAACCCCGGTAGTGGCTCCTCTGACAATGGCGGTTCTTCTGACAACAAGGCTGGTTCCTCTAACAATGGGGACGGTAGCGCCAAGGGTTCAGGTAGCTCCTCCAGCTCCTCAAGTTCTTCCAGCTCAGATGACAACACCGTGCTCTACGTAATCATTGGTGTAGTAGTAGTGCTGCTGGTTGGTGTGGGCGCGTTCTTCGCGGTGCGCTCTGGCAAGAAGAAGCCGCCTAGCGCGATGGGTGGCCAGTTCGGTTACGCCCCGCAGCAGGGCTACCCTCAGGGTGGTTACCAGCAGGGTGGTCAGTACCCTCAGCAGGGTTACTCCCAGGGTGGCTACCCGCAGCAGGGTGGTCAGTACCCTCAGCAGGGTCAATACCCCCAGCAGGGCTACCGACAGGGCGGCTACCCGCAGCAGTAAGCCGTATTTGTTAGCTGTTTAAAACTAAAACGACGATATAGCCTGGCTATATCGTCGTTTTGGTTTATATGTTACCCACTTAGGTAACAAGTCGGACACGTCCCAGCAAGTATCAAGTTTAAGCCCATACAATTGCCGAGGATTCTGCTTATCCCCAAACCGGGCAGAAAGAAAGGTAGATAATGTCTATTTTTAAGCGTATTCGTACCAAGGCGCTTTCCCTAGGAGCAGCTGCAGCTCTGGCTGTTGGCGGCGCGCTAGTAGCTTCTCCGGCTCAGGCTGCTATGGCCTTCACCATCCACGCAAACGTCAACATCGAGTCCATGACCAGCACGGTGTACCAGGTTGACGTCGCTGTCGACGGCGATAACGGCACTATGATCACCCAGCTGTGCCCCAACATTAAGGCTGCTATTCCTGCAGTTCAGGGAGCCACTACCGATGCCACTGTTGTTGATGGTACTGATGGTGGTAAGGTCTGCCGCTTGGTGATGAAGGGCGACACCGTCACGATCCTGGGTGGTAAGGAAGAAAAGGGCGAGTTCACCTTTGATGCTTCCGCGCTAACTGGATCCTTCTCCGGCCTGCAGGCTGTTGGTACCTACAAGCTGGACATGAAGGTAACCTACCCCGGCGACGTAACCTCCGCTAATGGCGGCTCCATCTCCGGTAACACCGTAACCTTCGCTGATGGCACCACTGCCGGCACTATCACCGGTAAGGTCAGCGCCGAGAAGAAGGCTGAGCCCACCGCCACTGCTAAGGCCACCGCTGCTGAGAAGTCCTCTGACTCTGGCCTGTCCACCGGCCTGATCATCGGTGGCGTGGCTGCGGTTTTGGTGATCGCGATTGTGGTTGTGGCCGTAGTGGTCAGCTCCAAGCGCAAGCAAAAGATCGCCCAGGTTCGCTGAGCCCCGCGAATGCTTAAATAAATCGCCCCGGCTACCGTCTGAACTGCGTCCCGAAACTTGGACGCGTTTAATGGTAGCCGTTATGCGGCTTCCTGTAGGGCCTGGTCCCGGTATTCTGCCGGGGTCAGGCCCTTGAGCTTTACTTGGCGTCTTGTTGTGTTCCAGTAGGTGATGTAGGCGTTGAGGTCGGCTTTGAAGCTTTCGAAGGTTTGCCAGTCTTGGCCGCGGAAGAATTCGTCCTTGAGGTGTCCGAAGACCTGTTCGGTGGCGCCATTGTCGATGCAGTTGCCTTTGCGTGACATGCTCTGGATGAAACCGTTCTCGGCGAGCGTTCTGATATAGGTCTCGTGCTGGTACTGCCAACCCATGTCCGAGTGCAAGATCGGCTCGGCCCCTGCGGGTTTGGCCTCCATGAGTATCTGGAGCATCTCTTGTTGCTGGGCGAGGTTGGGGTGCATGGAGATGGAGTGGGCGACGATCTCTTTGCTGGCAAAGTCGTAGACCGGAGCGAGGTAGGCCTTACCGAAGGAGAGTTTGAACTCGGTGACGTCGGTACCCAGTTTCTGCCAGGGGCCGGTCGCCTTGAAGTCGCGACCGATGATGTTGTCGAAGCTTTGTCCCACGGATCCCTTGTAGGAGTTGTACCTGTGGTAGTTCGTCTCGCGGCGTATGCCGCAGCGCAACCCCATCTCGCGCATTATCTTCAAGACCGTCTTGTCAGCAATGCGTTCCCCGTCCTCAGCACGCAGGCACATGGCGACCTGCCTGTGACCGCACCCGTTGGGGGTACGCGAAAAGATCTGGGCGACCTTGGGACGTAGCTGCGCTCTGGTTGGCTGCTGGGGGTGAGCCAGCGCGTAGTAGTAGCTCGACCTGGCAAGGCCGGCCGTCTCGAGGAGATCACGCACCTTGTGACCGCGCCCTGAAAGCTCGGCGATCACTAGGGCTTTGTCCCGGTTTGGGAGCGCCTGTGCGCCTTCAGAGCAATCGATTTTTTTAGGTACGCCACCTGCGCCTCAAGCTTGCGCACGCGCTCGGCGAGTTCCTCCTCACGCGTTGGCGGCACCGCCCCCACACCTGATCCCTTTAGCCTGCCCTTGGGCTTGGGCTTAAGCGCCTGCGCGCCGCCCTCACGGTACAGCCTGCACCACTGCTTCAACGATGTCGCACTCGCAATACCGAAGCGCATCATCGCCTCAGGCTTACTCATCCCACCATCAACCACGGCCCTCGCTGCGGCGACCTTGGTCTCATAGTCGTATCTGGCGTGCTTAACTCCCATGGCAAGAAGCCCGTCCTTCCCAATTACGCGGTACGTCTTCTGCCACCCTCTCACAGTCTCGGCAGACACACCCAGTCTCCTGGCGGTCAAACTTATAGCTAAAGCCCCTTTCAAACATCTCCACCGCCTGCTCCCGAAGCAAACGATCATGCCTCAACCGCAAACCCGCAGACATGAAAAGCCTCCCATTCCCTGGACTTCAATTTCGATGTCCAAGAAACGGGAGGCAGTTCAGGGCCGCGCGCGGGGCCTCTCGCAACGAGCGCATCATCCTGGGCCTCATCCTCGCCGCCGTCACCGTCGCGATCCCCGCCGTCGGCACTATTTTGTCGATTGCGCTCATCGCCGCCCCCGCTGCGGCGCTCGCGCCCAGCGCTCGCAGCGCCCGCTCCTTCCTCATCGGGTGCCCCCTCCTCGGCGCCCTCGTCGGCCTGGCTGGCTTGGTGATCGCCGTGCCCGCGCGGCTCAGCGCCGGCGGTACTATCGCTCTCCTGTGCGCGGGCGCTGTCCTGGCCTCACGCCTGCCCGGCTGGGTACGCGCGCGGGGCACGCGCGGCGCGTTGTCTGCGACAAGCTGTTCTGTCGGCGGCTGAGCATTGGCTGGATGACCCTCGTTAGGGGCGAATGCGTTCTTGCTGTTGTGGCGTGCATTATGTGGGAGCTTTGTGAAGTGCGGACATCGGGATTCTGGCGGGTTGGTGTCAGATTTGGCACTTGGTAAGAGATGTTGTATGCTTGCTAAGTAACAGGCTGGGTGGCGTGCTTTCCGTGCAACGGGCTGGGTGGCGTGCTTTCCGTGCAACGGGCTTGGTGGGCCATCGCAGTACCCTTGTGATTGAGAGTGGTCGATGATGGAATCTGTTCAGTCGTCTGGCGACAACGGTGCCGTTGTCAATTTCTATGGTGAATTGGGGCTGGATCGGACATGGTCCGTTGAGCAGTTGCGTGCGAAGCTTGGCAAGCTTCAGCTTCATTGGAAGCGACGTGCCAGCCTTGCCGGTAAGCATGGTGAGGAGGCTCGTGAGCGCCTGAGTGTCATTGAGGCTGCTCTGGGGACCTTTGTCGATGAGGACGCGAAGGAACGTTATGACCATCAGCTGCGCCGAGCGGAAACGGTGGCTGCTGATGATGCGGTGAACTGGGTGGCACGAGCTTGGACCTACTACTTCAATGAGGATTATGATGCGGCGACTGTTGCGGCTCGTAAGGCCCGTGGGCAGGGTCCCGGTGATCCTGCGGCGTATGTTGTGTCAGCGTGGATTGAGCTCGCGCAGAATGAAGCGGAACGTGCTGCTGAGTATGCTTCCGAAGCGTACGTGTTGGATGAGGATGGTGAGAATGCCTTCGAGGTTCAGGACGTCCGCGGGGCGGCTTTCCATGCGCTGAAACAGTATGGTCGAGCGATCGATGCTTTCAAGAAGGCTCTCGCCCATGCGCCATCATCTCGGAAGGCCCGGTTGTACGCGAACCTAGGAGTCGTTTATGGTAAGCGACACATGAATGAGGAAGCCATGCTGTCGTATCTTAATGCGCTTCAGGAGAATGATGACAAAGAGTTAGAGGATCAGGTTGTCGTGTCTGCCTGTGAGTTGATGAGCGGTGCCGGTGTGGGGAAATATGCGCTTGTTGCCAACGTAACGGCTCAGGGGGAAGCGGAAACCCTTCATGATCTTATTGGAGAGTACTCCTTATCGCAAAGTAGTAGACGCAGGCTGCTTGCACATATTGATAAGCTGATTCAACGTGAAGAACTTCGTGAAGAACTTGTGCTTCAACGTGAAGAAATTCTGCGCGAAATTGCGCTCTTGGACGCGCGTTTAGCGGAGTCTCCTAGAAAGCATGAGGTTCGTGACCCGATATTCCCGTTTTTCTCTCTTGTTTTCTTCTGCTTTTTTATCTTTGTCTTTTGTGTTGCTTCGTATGCCCGTCCTGCTCCTCCCGAGGCGCTGCAGATCCTCCTATTTGTGATCGCTCTGGTGGCGATTCGCTTTTCGATCTATGCTCGCAAAGTTCATTTGTATCATGAAGCTGAGCGCAAGTATCAGGACGCAATGGCTGAATATGAAAGAGATAAGGAGATCGCTCGTGCTCTCTGGATTAAGTCGGGGAAAATCGATGTTGAAATCCGCTCGATGAACTAAAGGGAGTCGACTGAGGTCGCGTCGCGGTTGCAGCTTGCCGGTGTCCGATGCAGCGTGCGCAGCTCACGCGGGGGTGAGACGATACCGGCATGGACGCCGCGACCGACTCGACCCGACCCGCGACGAGTGCCCAGGCCTCGTCCCCGAATCCGCGCGACGAGCGCGGAAGCGCCCCCTACCGTCAGCCGGGAGGGTCGATCCTGCTGGCCGCCACCCCGATCGGGGACGTGCGCGACGCGTCGCCCCGAGTCGTCGAAGCCTTGCAGGGCGCAGACATCGTCGCTGCTGAGGACACGCGCCGTGCGCTCGCACTAGCCTCGCGCCTGGGCATCAAGCTGGGTGGTCGCCTGATCGCCCTGCACGACCACAACGAGGCCGAGAAGGCCGCGGGCATCGTCGAGGCCGCCCAGGGCGGAGCTCGCGTCGTTTTCGTCTCCGACGCGGGCATGCCCACCGTCTCCGACCCGGGCTTCCGTCTGGCGCGTGCCGCCATCGACGCGGGCGTTCCCCTGTCCGTCCTGCCCGGGCCCTCCGCCCCCCTCGTTGCGCTCGCCCTGTCCGGCCTGCCCTCCGACCGCTTCGCCTTCGAGGGGTTCCTGCCGCGCAAGGATGGGGAGGCCACGCGCTACCTGGAAGGCCTGGCCACCGACCCGCACACGCTGATCTTCTTCGAGTCCCCCAGGCGCGCAGCCGCCACGCTCACTCGCATGGCCGAGGTGCTGGGCAGTGACCGCCGCGCAGCCCTGTGCCGCGAACTCACGAAAGACTACGAGGAGGTGCGCCGCGGCACGCTCGGGGAGCTGGCTGCGGGCGCTGACGACGTCCTCGGAGAGGTCACCATCGTCGTCGCCGAATATGAACGCAGCGCGCGCGCCGAAGACCACGTCGGCGCGGTCCTCGCGCTCGCGGCTGAGGGCATGCGCCTCAAAGACGCCGCCGCCGAGGTTGCCGCCGCAACGGGCGCGCGCAAGAATGACCTCTACAAGGCCGCCCTCGCCGCGCGCTGACGGCGAGGCGGGGTGCCATCATTCCCGGCGGCGCCGTGTGCGCGGCCCTCGTTGCGGCCTCCCTGACGGCCGCGTCGCGGCGCCCGCGCTCCTCCGAGGCCACCACCGCCGTCCTGCTGACCGCCTTCTTCTCCCTGGGCATCGTCATCTCCCTGCGCATCGGTGACATGTCCGGTCAGCTCGAATCCCTCATGTTCGGCCGACTCCTGGACATCACGTCCTCCCGAATGTGGACGAGCGGAGCGGTTCTCGTGGCGGGCCTGCTCCTGCTGGCGACCTGGCGCGCCCAGGTCTCCGTGGCCTTCGATCGAGAGTCCGCCGCCGTGTCGGGGATTCCCGTCACCTGGATCGACGTCGCCTTCAACGCGGCGCTCGGCGCGATCGTCGTCGCGGCCTCGACGGCCGTGGGCGTCCTCCTCGTCGTCGGTTACCTCATCGTGCCCGGCGCCTTCGGGCGTCTGCTCGCCTCTGGTACGCGCGCGATGGCGGCGTTGGCCGCGCTGAGTGCGCTGGTGGGTGGCTGGGCGGGCTTTGGTGTCGCCCTGCTGCGCGCGCCCCGGCCTCTGTCCCCGCAGGCCTGCGTCGCCCTCGGCGTGCTCGCCTGCTTTGCGTTCGCATGCGCGCTCCGGCAGCTGCGCGAGGTTCGCGTGGGTCGGGACGAGGCCTCGGCGGGCTCTCAGGGAACCCTGACCGCGCGTGAAACAGGAGGTCGAGTCGGCGATAACACGACAAGTGTGCGTGAAACAGCGCGTGAAACGTGGGCGTCGCAGCTGCTGATGGTGGGGGAGGCCTCGTGATCCTTAGCCTCCTGCTCGTCCCCGCCCTGCACGTCACCCTGATCGGTGCCCTTGGTGGCCTCGTCGGGGCGTTCGCATACCTGGATAAGCGCATCTTCTTCGCCGAATCCGTCACCCATGGAACCTTCTCCGGCGCGGTCCTCGGCGTCGTCATCGCCGCCGCCCTCGGCCTGGGACACTCGGGCATGTCGGCCGCTCTCTACGTCGGCGCCTTCCTCGGAACGATCCCGCTGGTCGCGCTGATGCGATCCCTCGCGTCGATCCCCGGCATCTCCAGCCAGGGCGCCGCGGGCATCGTCCTGACCGCCGGATTCGCCACCGGGTACTTCCTGGCCACCTGGTTCAAGCCCCTGCCCCTTGCGGTCAGCTCCTTCCTGACCGGATCCGTCATGACCGTCTCGCCCGCGGACGTCGCCTGGGCGGGGGCCGTCCTCACGGTCGCGCTCGCGGTTGTCGCCGCTGGGCACCGCCAGCTCCTGGCCCACTGCTTCGACCCCGCCGAACCCGGGGGTGAACTGCGTCCCGAAACTTGGACGCGTTTAATGGTAGCCGTTATGCGGCTTCCTGTAGGGCCTGGTCCCGGTATTCTGCCGGGGTCAGGCCCTTGAGCTTTACTTGGCGTCTTGTTGTGTTCCAGTAGGTGATGTAGGCATCGAGGTCGGCTTTGAAGCTTTCAAAGGTTTGCCAGTCTTGGCCGCGGAAGAATTCGTCCTTGAGGTGTCCGAAGACCTGTTCGGTGGCGCCATTGTCGATGCAGTTGCCTTTGCGTGACATGCTCTGGATGAAACCGTTCTCGGCGAGCGTTCTGATATAGGTCTCGTGCTGGTACTGCCAACCCATGTCCGAGTGCAAGATCGGCTCGGCCCCTGCGGGTTTGGCCTCCATGAGTATCTGGAGCATCTCTTGTTGCTGGGCGAGGTTGGGGTGCATGGAGATGGAGTGGGCGACGATCTCTTTGCTGGCAAAGTCGTAGACCGGAGCGAGGTAGGCCTTACCGAAGGAGAGCTTGAACTCGGTGACGTCGGTACCCAGTTTCTGCCAGGGCCCATCGGCTGTGAAGTCGCGGCCGATGATGTTTGCGAAGCTTTGTCCCACGGATCCCTTGTAGGAGTTGTACCTGTGGTAGTTCGTCTCGCGGCGTATGCCGCAGCGCAACCCCATCTCGCGCATTATCTTCAAGACCGTCTTGTCAGCAATGCGTTCCCCGTCCTCAGCGCGCAGGCACATGGCTACCTGCCTGTGACCGCACCCGTTGGAGGTACGCGAAAAGATCTGGGCGACCTTGGGACGTAGCTGCACTCTGGTTGGCTGCTGGGGGTGAGCCAGCGCGTAGTAGTAGCTCGACCTGGCAAGGCCGGCCGCCTCGAGGAGATCACGCACCTTGTGACCGCGCCCTGAAAGCTCGGCGATCACTAGGGCTTTGTCCCGGTTTGGGAGCGCCTGTGCGCCTTCAGAGCAATCGATTTTTTTAGGTACGCCACCTGCGCCTCAAGCTTGCGCACGCGCTCGGCGAGTTCCTCCTCACGCGTTGGCGGCACCGCCCCCACACCTGATCCCTTTAGCCTGCCCTTGGGCTTGGGCTTAAGCGCCTGCGCGCCGCCCTCGCGGTACAGCCTGCACCACTGCTTCAACGATGTCGCACTCGCAATACCGAAACGCGTCATCGCCTCAGGCTTACTCATCCCACCATCAACCACGGCCCTCGCTGCGGCGACCTTGGTCTCATAGTCGTATCTGGCGTGCTTCACTCCCATGGCAAGAAGCCCGTCCTTCCCAATTACGCGGTACGTCTTCTGCCACCCTCTCACAGTCTCGGCAGACACACCCAGTCTCCTGGCGGTCAAACTTATAGCTAAAGCCCCTTTCAAACATCTCCACCGCCTGCTCCCGAAGCAAACGATCATGCCTCAACCGCAAACCCGCAGACATGAAAAGCCTCCCATTCCCTGGACTTCAATTTCGATGTCCAAGAAACGGGAGGCAGTTCAGTCAGGTTTCCGGGGCTTTTGTTGGTTTTTTGGTGCCGTGGTGCTGTTTTAGCTGCATGGGGCCGACGCCGCTCTAGCTGCGGGCACGGCGTCGTCGCCAAAAACCAAATGCCGTCAGTGCAAAGACCGAGCCGACAATAAGCCAAGCCCACGGGCGTGAGGCCGAATACCAGGGCATACCGCCATTACCAATCGCGTAACCCGAGGCGCTGACCCCAGTAGCTAGGATCTGCGGGCCGCTCCAAGTGACCTTGTGCCCCTGCACCTTGCCGCCGCCAGCGTCAATAACTGCGCCGGGGAAAGTTACCGTCAGTTTGGTGTCGATCAGCGACTTGTATTTTTCAACCACATCATCGCTGCCGCCGGATTTGTTGGAGCCGCTGGAACCGCCGGATTTGCTAGAGCCGCCAGAGCTACCTGAGCCGCTCGAACCAGCTGAGCCGTTTGAACCGTTTGAGCTGCTGGAACCGTTTGCGCCAGTTGAGGTGCTGGCGCTAGGGGAAGCGCCGGCGGCCTCAGAGTCTCCGTCAGTGTTTACCCCGGGAATACGCACAAATCTTGTTGCCCTGGCGCCACACTAGTGCGTTAGTGGCGCCGGTGGGGCTCGCCGAGGCCTTCGCGTTAGCTGAGGCATTGGCGGTGCTAGCGGCGCTGGCATTGGGGGCCGGCTTAGTGGCGGCGGTGGCTACCGGAATGGATTTAAAGGTGAATTCGCAGCCAATACCCTCGTCGCCCTTGATGGACTTGACCTTAATTTCACTGCCCTTATTAGTGGCAATCGAGCTGCGCAGGGAACTAGCCAGCTGCTTGCACTGTGAAGTGCTGGTGATCTGCGAGGACGTGTTATCCACCATGCGGATGACGGCGTCGTAGGTGCCCTCTTCATGCACGGTTAGATCCATATGGGCCTGGCAGGCGCCAAGGGTAGGGACTAGGGCTAGGCAGGTTAGTGCCGCAAAACGCCTTCGGTTGGCTGATGCTCGCATAAAGCTATTTTCGCATGTTTAAGCGTTGGTAGTTTTAGTGTCGAGGGTAGAACGGTTGCGGCTTTGAATAAAGCAGTTATTTTCTCGACGCCGTCGGTGCCGGTTTTATGACGTGGTGTGGCTAAAAATGGGGCGTGTAGCTGCGTAAATATTCTGACGCCGCGTCTGGGACTTAAGGGTGAGTCATGTTACGGCAATTGAGCGTCTCAACTTAGCTAAAACTGCTTGAGTACAGGGCAGATAAAGGTTAGGCTGACCTTTCGGAAGTGAGTCTAGCCTAATAAAAGTAAGAGCATGTCCCTATTCTTTGCGAACTTTATTATCGCCCTGCGTGAGGGTCTAGAGGCCGCCCTGGTGGTAGGCGTGATTGCCGCCTACCTGGCCAAAATTGGTCGTCGAGACCTGTTTGGCAAGCTGACTTTAGGGGTGTTGGCCGCTGCGCTGGTGCCGCTAGCCATTGGCGCCATCTTGACCTGGGGTCCACAAACCCTAACCTTCCAGGCCCAAGAAATCATTGGTGGTTCACTATCGCTGGTGGCCGTGGCCATGGTTACCTGGATGATTTTCTGGATGGGCAAAAACTCGCGCCAAATGAGCCAAGGCCTGCGCGACAGCCTATCGGCCTCGCTAGAAAAAGACGGGCGAGGCTGGGGCATTATCTGGATCGCTATCTTCGCGGTAGGCCGTGAAGGTATCGAAACCGCCCTATTCATTTGGGCGACCGTGCGCTCAGCTGTAGAAAAATCCACGCCAGCTATCGCCGCCGGGGTGGTCGGTGGCCTGGTGGTGGCCATTGTGCTGGGCTACCTGATCTATCGCGGGGGAGTGCGCATTAACCTCTCCATGTTCTTCACGGTGACCGGCTACTTCCTGATTGTGGTGGCCGCCGGCATTATCTCCTACGGCTTTGGTGACCTTCAGGAAGCCTCGCTGCTGCCGGGCTGGGCTCACCACGCCTGGGACGTATCCAACTGGGTGCCCCAATCTTCGGTTAACCCGTTGCGTTGGCTTTACGAGGTCAGTGTGGCTTTGTTCCAGGTCAACCCCACCCCCACCTGGCTGCAGGTAATCGGCTGGAACATCTACTTCTGGCCCACCTTGTACTTCTTCGCCCGGGTGGCGCACGCCAAGTCGGGTAAAGCCCCCAAGGTGGAAAGCAAGGCCGAGTGAGGTAGCCGCAGCCTAAAAGACTTGTGGTCGACGGCGTCGGGAAGGAAGCTTGGCGACCACAGCAACTACCCCTTCCTTCCCAACCCAAAACCCATCCGACAAGGAAAAATAGATGATTACACGTCGAGTACGTGCCGCGCTGGTGGCGCTGCCGGTAGTCGCCCTGTCTGTCCTGGGCGGCTGCACTGCAAACAACCAGGGTGGCAGTGGCGGCACTAACGCAGCCGGCTCCAACACCATCAACGTCAAATCACCGACAAGGGCTGCGAGGTTTCCTCCAAGTCCTTCCCCGCGGGCCAGGTGACCTTCAAGATCTCCAACGAGGGTACTGTCCCCAACGAGTTTGAGGTTTTGACCGAAAACAAGCTACAGATCGTCTCCGAAAAGGAGAACATCGGCCCGGGCACCTCCACCGAGCTAACCACCGCCCTCAAGGAAGGCACCTACTACAGCGCCTGCAAGCCCAACATGGTGGGTGCCCTGGTGGGAGCTACCCAGCTCAAGGTCACCAAGGGTAAGGAAGTGGCCGTCGGCGGCGACGTCAAGAAGCTTGAAGAGCAGGCCGTAGCCAACTACACCTCCTACGTTAAGGACCAGGTCGGTCAGCTACTAACCGCCACCAAGGCCTTCACCGCCGCCTACACCTCTGGTGACACCGCCAAGGCTAAGGAACTGTTCCCGCTAGCGCGCCAGCACTACGAGCGCATCGAGCCGACCGCTGAGAAGTTTGGTATCAAGGAAGCCGGTGACCTCGACGGCGCACTCGACGTGCGTATCCAGAACCTGTCTGCCGACGCCGGCAAGTCTGTCACCGACCCCGAGGTGCTCAAGAGCTGGACCGGTTGGCACCGCATCGAGGCCGACCTGTGGGGGGCCAGCCAGTTCAAGTTCGCCAGCGACGCTGACCGCAAGGCAGCCGCTACCAACCTGGAAGAAAACACCCAGAAACTCTACGACCTGGTTTACGGCAAGATCACCGGTGTGGACGGCAAGAAGTTTTCACTGACCATCAACGACGTAGTAACCGGCTCCGTTGACCTAGTCAACGAGGTGGCCGACACCAAGATTGTTGGTGAAGAAGACACCTTCTCCCACACTGACCTCTACGACTTCAAGGCCAACATTGAAGGCGCCGAGGTAGCCTACGGCAACGTCTCTGAAATCGTGGCCAAGTCCAACCCTGAGCTGGACAAGAAGATCAAGGCCAAGTTCAAGGCTGTACACAAGCTGATCGACTCCCACGCTGACGGTAAGACCACCGACGGTGCCACCAAGTACGTCGGCTACGACACCATCGCCTCCGTTCAGAAGGACGCCGGTGAGGCTCCCGCCAAGAACTCCTACACCAAGGCTCAGCAGCAGTTCTCCAGCGAGGTTGCCGCCCTGGCCAAGCAGCTAAGCGAGATCAGCGGCATCGTGCTGCACTGATAAACGCTGCTAACCACCGCGCCCACCCTGTTTAGCTAACACTTTGCTTAGGCTGAGCAGATTAAGGTAAGGCAAATGTGACTTAAATAGCCCGCAGATTTAGGCCCTAGGGGCTGATCTGCGGGCTATTTACACCCATAATAATGACTGGGAAATTTGTATTTAGCCAAGGAGAACCTAATGAGCAACAAGGCTACAGACGCTACCGAAAGCGCCAACACTCCCGCTGAAGCCGCCTCGGACGCAACCCAAAACGCGGCTGAAACGGCTAACGAAACCACCGGCGACGCCGTCGTCGCCACTGGCAGCGGAGCAGACGAGGACAAAGCCGCCCACCACGTCTCACGCCGCGCCGCCTTCGGTTTTGCTGGGGCCGGCCTAGCCGCCGGGGCCCTAGCTGGCGCCGCCGGTGGCTATGCAGCCGGGGGAGAAGATGCCCCCGCAGACAAAATCCTGGACACCTACCCCTTCCGTGGCAAGCACCAGGCCGGCATCCTCACCCCCGCCCAAGACAACATGTTCTGCGCCGCCTTTGACGTCACCGCCACAGACCCCGAAGAGCTCAAACAGCTGCTAAGCGACTGGACCGTAGCCGCACAGCAAATGACCGCCGGCGAACTAGTAGGCGGCGAACCCAGCGAAAACAAGCAGGCCGTGCCGCTCGACAGCGGTGAAGCCTGGGGTTACAAGCCCAACGGACTAACCATCACCTTCGGGTTCGGGCGCTCGCTGTTTGTAGACAGCGACGGCAAAGACCGTTTCGGCATTGCCAAAAAAATGCCCAAGATCCTGTCTGAGGGCATGCCCAAATTCGCTAACGAAAACATCCGCTCTGCTGATTCAGACGGCGACCTGCTAGTACAGGCCTGCTCGAACGACGCCCAGGTGTGTGCGCACGCCATTCGCAACCTAAACCGTATTGCCATGGGCACGGCCAAAATGCGCTGGAGCCAGACCGGTTATGGACGCACCTCCTCCACCTCGGTAGCCCAGGAAACCCCGCGTAACCTGTTTGGCTTCAAGGACGGCACCAACAACATTAAGTCTGAAGACGGAGACGCCAAGCTAAACGAGCACCTGTGGGTGCAAAAGGGAGATGACAGCGGCGCAGACTGGATGACTGGCGGCACCTACTTTGTGGTGCGCAAAATCCACATGTTCGCTGAAATGTGGGACAACCTGCGTCTAATCGAGCAGGAACAAACCTTTCGGGCGCGACAAGCGTTACGGTGCCCCGCTTAACGTTACGGCTCCTACCAGCGGCAAAGACGAGTTCAAGCCGATCGACTTCAAGGCTAAGAACAAGGAGGGCGAGCTGGAGGTGCCCGCAGACTCGCACATCGCCATCGTTAACCCCGAGCAAAATAAGGGGCGCTGGATGCTGCGTCGCGGCTACAACTACACCGAAGGTTCAGACGCACTAGGGCGTTTGAGTGCAGGTCTGTTCTTCATTGCCTTCGTGCGTGACCCGCGCACAAACTTCTACCCGATCTTGGACAAGATGACTCAAAAGGACGCCCTGAGTGAATATTTGCAGCACCAGGCACGCGCCCTGTTTGCGATTCCTGCCGGGATCGGTCAGTCAGACACTATGGTGGGGCAAGCCTTATTTAGCTAAACCCACCCAGCTAGGGCGTGTTTCCTAGCAGCTTAGAAGCTTTTTGTTGGCTTTTGAGTAGTTCAGGCGCAGGTAAATCTCGCGGTTTATCTGCGCCTTTTCTATGTATGTGACATGAACCATAGGACTTTTGGGAAGAAGTGACCGGGGCTATTGAGAGAGAATAAGCGCGTTAACAGGCGCAAGCCAAAAGATAAATAAGCACCCCCAAGGAAGGGAATCATATGACTGTCACCGCGCAGGACGTTCGCGCCGCTGCTCCGGCCAACGCTCCCGAAGACGTCATTGCTTTTGCTACCCGTATCGCTGAACTAGGGTAAGCCTGAGAAGGTTTACTTCTGCGATGGTAGCCAGGAAGAGTGGGACCGTCTGACCAGCGAAATGGTTGAGTCCGGCATGTTCACTCGCCTAAACCCCGAGAAGCGCCCCAACTCCTTCCTGGCCCGTTCGCTGCCCAGCGACGTCGCCCGCGTGGAGTCGCGCACCTTCATCTGCTCTGAGAAGGAAGAAGACGCCGGTCCCGACCAACCACTGGTACGACCCGGTTGAGATGAAGAAGATCCTCAACGAGAAGTTTGACGGCACCTACGCCGGCCGCACCATGTACGTGATCCCCTTCTCCATGGGTCCCCTCGGCGGCCCCATCTCCCAGCTGGGTATTGAGATCACCGACTCCCCCTACGTGGTAGTCAACATGCGCATCATGGCCCGCATTGGCACCAAGGCCATGGACCTGATCAACGAAGGCCGCCCCTGGGTTCCCGCCGTGCACTCTGTAGGTGCCCCGCTGGCTCCCGGTCAGGAAGACACCACCTGGCCTTGCAACGAGGAAAAGTACATCACCCACTTCCCCGAGACCAACGAGATTTGGTCCTACGGTTCCGGTTACGGCGGCAACGCCCTGCTGGGCAAGAAGTGCTACGCCCTGCGTATCGCCTCCACCATGGCCCGCCGCGACGGCTGGATGGCCGAGCACATGCTGATTCTGCGTCTGACCGATGAGGCCAGCGGCAAGCAGTACCACGTAACTGCCGCTTTCCCCAGCGCCTGCGGTAAGACCAACCTGGCCATGCTCCAGCCCACCATCCCGGGCTACAAGGTTGAGACCATTGGTGACGACATCGCCTGGATGCGTCCTGGTGAGGACGGCAGCCTGCGCGCCATCAACCCCGAGGCTGGCTTCTTCGGCGTCGCCCCCGGCACCAGCTACAAGACCAACCCGATGGCCATGGACACCATGAAGGCCAACACCATCTTCACCAACGTTGCTTTGACCGACGACGGCGACGTTTGGTGGGAGGGCATTGACGCTCCGCTGCCCGAGCACCTGATCGACTGGCACGGCAATGACTACACCCCGGCTGACGCTGCCGAGGGTAAGAAGGCCGCTCACCCCAACTCTCGCTTCACCACCCCGGCCGCTCAGTGCCCGATCATCTGTGGTGACTGGGAAGCCCCCGAGGGTGTAGCCATCGACGCCATCCTCTTCGGTGGCCGCCGCGCCACCAACGTGCCGCTGGTAGCCGAGCAGTACGAACCCGCTCACGGCGTGTTCATCGGTGCTTCCGTGGCCTCTGAGGTCACCGCTGCCGCCACCGACGTTAAGGCCGGCTCCCTGCGCCACGACCCCTTCGCTATGCTGCCCTTCTGCGGTTACAACATGGCCGACTACTGGGGCCACTGGCTGGAGATGCAGGACAAGGCTGGCGACAAGTTCCCCAAGGTTTACCAGGTCAACTGGTTCCGTAAGGACGAGGACGGCAAGTTCCTGTGGCCTGGATACGGCGAGAACAGCCGTGTTCTGGACTGGATCGTGCGTCGCGCCGCTGGCCAGGTAGAGGCCATCGACGGCGTCACCGGCCGCTACCCCAAGTTCGAGGACTTCAACCTTGAGGGCCTGGACGAGGTAGACGAGGCTGCTTGGAACAAGCTCTTCGCTATCGACCCCGAGGCTTGGGCCGCTGAGATGGACTCCACCGAGGAGTACCTGGCTCAGTTCGGTGACAAGGTTCCCGCCGAGATCACCGCTCAGCTGGCCAAGTTCCGTGAGCGCATCGCCGCCGCCAAGTGAGCGCTGCCAGTAACAACTAGCAAGTAACCAGCTAGCCAAGCGCTAACACAGCAGCTGCTTACCAGTTAGCTGGCCGCTAACCATAGATAGTTTCCCCCCGCCCACTGAACTGCGCCCCGAAACTTGGACGCGTTTAATGGTAGCCGTTATGCGGCTTCCTGTAGGGCCTGGTCCCGGTATTCTGCCGGGGTCAGGCCCTTGAGCTTTACTTGGCGTCTTGTTGTGTTCCAGTGCGTGATGTAGGCGTCGAGGTCGGCTTTGAAGCTCTCGAAGGTTTGCCAGTCTCGGCCGCGGAAGAATTCGTCCTTGATGTGGCCGAAGACCTGTTCGGTGGCGCCGTTGTCGATGCAGTTGCCTTTGCGTGACATGCTTTGGATGAAACCGTTCTCGGCGAGCGTGCTGATGTAGGTTTCGTGCTGGTACTGCCATCCCATGTCTGAGTGCAAGATCGGCTCGACCCCTGCTGGTTTGGCGTCCATGAGTATCTGGAGCATCTCTTGTTGTTGGGCGAGGTTGGGGTGCATGGAGATGGAGTGGGCGACGATCTCTTTGCTGGCGAAGTCGTAGACCGGAGCGAGGTAGGCCTTACCGAAGGAGAGTTTGAACTCGGTGACGTCGGTACCCATTTTCTGCCAGGGGCCGGTCGCCTTGAAGTCGCGGCCGATGATGTTGTTGAAGCTTTGTCCCACGGATCCCTTGTAGGAGTTGTACCTGTGGTAGGCCCTCTCGCGGCGTATGCCGCAGCGCAGCCCCATCTCGCGCATTATCTTCAAGACCGTCTTGTCGGCGATGCGTTCCCCTTCCTCAGCGCGCAGGCACATGGCTACCTGTCTGTGACCGCACCCGTTGGGGGTACGCGAAAAGATCTGGGCGACCTTGGGACGTAGCTGCGCTCTGGTTGGCTGCTGGGGGTGAGCCAGCGCGTAGTAGTAGCTCGACCTGGCAAGGCCGGCCGCCTCGAGGAGATCACGCACCCTGTGTCCATGCCCTGAAAGCTCGGCGATCACTAGGGCTTTGTCCCGGTTTGGGAGCGCCTGTGCGCCTTCAGGGCAATCGATTTTTACGCCACCTGCGCCTCAAGCTTGCGTACGCGCTCGGCGAGTTCCTCCTCGCGCGTTGGTGGCACCGCCCTCACACCTGATCCCTTTGGCCTGCCCTTGGGCTTGGGCTTAAGCGCCTGCGCGCCGCCCTCACGGTACAGCCTGCACCACTGCTTCAACGGTGTCGCACTCGCAATACCGAAACGCGTCATCGCCTCAGGCTTACTCATCCCACCATCAACCACGGCCCTCGCTGCGGCGACCTTGGTCTCATAGTCGTATCTGGCGTGCTTAACTCCCATGGCAAGAAGCCCGTCCTTCCCAATTACGCGGTACGTCTTCTGCCAGTGTCGCACGGTCTCAGCAGGCACACCCAGCCTCTTGGCGGTCAAACGATAGCTAAAGCCCCTTTCAAACATCTCCACCGCCTGCTCCCGAAGCAAACGATCATGCCTCAACCGCAAACCCGCAGACATGAAAAGTCTCCCATTCCCTGGACTTCAATTTCGATGTCCAAGAAACGGGAGGCAGTTCAAATGGGCGGGGAAACTTTTGTTTAAGTATCGCTAGTTAACTACTAGCGGACATTTGGGACCGTTAGCGGTTTAATTAGGGCCAGTGAGCGGCTAAAGTGGGTACGTGAAAATCCTGCTTCTGGGCTCTGGTGCACGTGAACATGCGCTGGCCCGTGCCTTATCCCGTGACCCTGAAACCACTGAACTTGTTGTAGCGCCAGGGTAACCCCGGCACTGCGCAGATCGCCACTAACTTGTTCATTGACCCCAACAGCCCTGATGAAGTAGTCACCTTGGCTCGTGAGATGGGGGCTGACCTGGTGGTGGTGGGCCCGGAGGCGCCACTGGTAGCAGGCGTGGCTGATGCTTTGCGTCAGGCAGACATTGCGGTGTTTGGTCCCAGTAAGGCGGCTGCCCGCCTGGAGGGTTCTAAGGCTTTCGCTAAGGAAGTTATGGCCTCCGCCCATGTGCCTACCGCCAGTGCCCGCATTGTCACTAGCCCTGACCAGCTAGAGCAGGCTTTGGATGAGTTTGGTGCCCCCTATGTGGTCAAGGAAGACGGGCTAGCTGCCGGTAAGGGGGTTGTGGTTACTTCTGACCGTGAGGCGGCAATTAGGCACGGCCTGGCTTGCCTAGAGCGCGAGGGTGGCGCCGTGGTGGTTGAGGATTACCTAGACGGCCCGGAAGCTTCAGTTTTCTGTGTTTGTGACGGGCGCACTGTGCGCGCACTGAGCCCCGCTCAGGACTTTAAGCGTATTGGTGACGGCGACGCCGGCCCGAACACGGGTGGTATGGGTTCGTACACGCCGCTGCCTTGGGCCCCGGATGACCTGGGGCAGCAGGTGGTAGAGCAGGTGGCGCAGCCGGTGGTTGACGAGATGGCTCGCCGAGGCACGCCTTTCATTGGTCTGCTTTACTGCGGCCTGGCGCTAACCAGCAAGGGTATGCGCGTGGTGGAGTTTAACGTGCGTTTTGGTGACCCTGAGACTCAGGCTGTGCTGGCGCGTCTAGACTCTTCGCTGCCCCAGCTGTTGCACGCGGCTGCGGTGGGGCGCCTAGATCAGGTGGCTGAGCCTCAGTGGAGTGATAAGGCTGCGGTTGACGTGGTTATTTCCGCTGCCGGCTACCCCTCCACCCCCACCACTGGGGATGTGATTAGCGGTATTGAGCAGGCTGAAGCTGACCCTGACGTGCATGTGCTGCACGCGGGAACTGCCCGTAATGACGACAACGAGCTAGTTACCGCTGGTGGCCGGGTGCTGTCGGTGGTGGCTTTGGGTGAAGATGTGGCCGCAGCGCGCGCTAAGGCTTACGCGGCGGTAAGCAAGATTAAGTTCGACGGCGCCTATCACCGCAGTGATATCGCCGCCCCCGCCTATGTGGAGCGTTAAAAATGGGAATTGAACTACCTGCCGCACCGGTTCTAGATGGCTGGAAGCACCTGGTTTCCGGCAAGGTCCGTGACGTTTACGTGCCTGCCCCCGAGGGGCCCTGGGAGGGCGAGGATGTTCTGCTGGTGGTGGCCAGTGACCGCATCAGCGCCTATGACTATGTGCTTAGCTCGCAGATTCCCGACAAGGGCAAGGTGCTAACCGCCCTGAGCGTGTGGTGGTTTGAGCAGCTGGAGCAGGTAGTGCCTAACCACCTGCTGTCGCTGGATGTGCCCGCGCAGGTGGCTGGGCGCGCCATGATTTGCCGCCGCCTGGACATGTATCCGGTTGAGTGCGTGGCTCGCGGCTACCTAACCGGCTCTGGACTGGTTGAATACCGCGCCGGCCAGCAGGTGTGTGGGGTGGCTTTGCCGCCTGGTTTGGTGGAGGCCTCGCCGCTGCCGGAGCCGATTTTCACCCCTGCCGCTAAGGCTGAGTTGGGTGACCACGACGAGAATGTTTCTTTTGAGCGGGTGGCGCAAATGGTTGGCCTAGAGCCGGCCCAGGCGCTGCGTCAGGCCACCTTGGAGCTGTACACGCGCGCCGCTGATATCGCTAAGCAGCGTGGCATTATTCTGGCTGACACCAAGTTTGAATTTGGGCGCGGCAGCCAGGGTGAATTGGTTTTGGGTGACGAGGTGCTGACCCCTGATTCTTCCCGTTTCTGGCCGGCTGACCAGTGGGTTGAGGGTCAGGTGACGCCTTCTTATGACAAGCAGTTTGTGCGTGACTGGCTAGCTAAGGAAAGCGGCTGGGATCGTAACAGTGGCCAGCAGCCCCCGGCCTTGCCTGAGCAGGTGGTTGAGCGCACCCGCGAGCGCTACCTGGAGGCCTACGAGCGCCTAACCGGCAAGCCCCTGGCTCTGTAACAGCAACTGTCGCCCTGCAGCGCCCCGCGTTGCCTGCCGCGCAGCAGCTCCGGTTGCTGCTTGCCGCGCCGCTAAGTGCGTGCTTGGCTGCGCTATGTCCCTGCTTGGTGCCTGATGTGCTGCTAAGTACTTGCTTTGCTGCGCTGGATCCCTGGTTGCTGCCTGAGTGCTGTGGCTGTAGCGGCTAGATACAGATTTGGGTGGGATGCTGTAAGCGTCCCACCCAAAAGTGTTTAGGGCCGGGCAAGGTTTTTGGTTACCGTTCCCTTGCCCGGCGCCTTTGGTTTAGCTTTGGCGACGACGCCGGGCCAGCAGCAAGCCGCCGCTAGCCAGTGCCGCTAGGGCCACTAAACCAACCGCAAGGTTGGCCCCGGTGTGGGCCAACACGCCATTGGAGTAGCGGGCCTGGCCAGGGGTCGGGTTTAGCGTGATCCGCTGTCCAGGCAGCAAGGACGGCTTAGCTGAAGGCAGCGCGCCCGGCCTGCCGGAGGCGCTGGGTAGGGCGCTAGGCCGGCCCGTGGGAGCCGCAGTGGGCTTAGCCGTGGGAGCTACGGTAGCGCTCGGAGCCGGGCTAGCTGTGGGCGCCGGGGTAGCCGTTGGCGCTGGGCTGGCCGTGGGGGCAGCGCTAGCGGTGGGGCTAGGCGCGGCGGTAGCGGTTGGGAGCCGCAGTGGGTGCCGCGCTAGCCGTGGGGCTAGGCTGGTCGGTGCCGGGCTGGGCGCGGGAGTGGCCGTGGGCACCACGGTCGGTGCCGGGCTGGCCGTCGGACTAGCCGTGGGTGCCGGACTGGTGGGCGCTGGGCTGGCCGTGGGGGCCGGAGACGCAGTGGGCGCAACCGTCGGGGCAGGGGTGGGCGCCGGCGTCGAGCCTGGCTGAGGATCACCCGCACGCCAAGCCCGGTAAGAAAACTCCAAAATGTTGGGCAAAACCTCGCCCTTAATGGAAGTCAGCCGGATCGCCTTAACCGGGCCCTCAACCGCAAACACCTGATAGTGCTTGGCGGCGTCGGCACTACCCAAAGTCACCCAAGTACCATCGCTGCGCTGATAGTCAACCGTGGCCCCAACCTGGCCGGCCACAACCACACTCACCTTGCCGCTAGCCGCCTGGGGTAGCTCACGCACCAAATTAGCGCCCTCAGGCACCTGGGTAGCCACCAAAGCCGTAGCCCCCTTAGCGTCAACCGCATTATCTAGCGGGTGATCCTTAGCGGTAACCAAAGTGGTAGACAAACCCTTAGTGGGGCTAGAAACCTGGAACTCACGGATCTGCACCCAAGCCCCATTACCATTAGCCGCAGTGGCCTTCAGGCGCACATAACGCGCCATAGTGCCGGCGGGTGCCTTAGCCGTAATCTCAGCCTGGTTAGTGAACTGGCCCAGCGAAGTCCAGTTAGAGCCATCACCAGAAACTTCAACCTCAGCGTTATAGATCATGTCGCCAGTTTGCGAAGCACTACGGCCCTGGCTGACATGCACCAAACCAATCTCCTGCTCGCTGCCAAGATCAAGCTGGAAATAAGAGCCCGGGCTGTGGGGCAGAGTTAGACCAGTAGAAAGTGTCCTCCCGGCCATCAACCGCATTAGCGGGCACATAGCTCTCCCAAGTGCCCATAGTGGTAGAAGCCTCGGTCACCTTCAAGGCGGCCCCGCCCTTAGCGGGAGTCAAAGCAGCCCACTTATCCCAAGCCTTGGCGGCATCGTCCACGAAAGCGTTAAAGACGCCGTCGCCTACAGAAGCCGTAATAGAAGCGGGCTTAACCGTAAAGTCCGAATCCATATCATCCACGCGGGGCGCAAGCGCGCTTTGCTGTGAGGCTTGCATCGCCATCAGGGCGCTAGTGGCCTGCTCCCCATTATCGGCGCCAATAGCCAAATAAACATCCACAGCCGACTCGCTGGCCTTAGCCCAATCGCGGGCCGCCTCCAGCCAAGGCTTAATGTCATTGTAAAAACCTTTAGATTCCATCTTGGCAAGCAGCTGCGGGGCCTGCTGGATCAGCTGCAAACGCGCACGCAAAGTAGCGGCAGTGGACTTAATAGTGGCCGCATTGCCGCTAGCTAAAGCATCCTTAAAAGCCTTAACGTCGCTAGACAGCTGCGGGGCGCTTTGCGAAGAAGCCCGGTAAGGCTTCCACGACTGGTTAAGATCCACAAACGCATCAAGCGCCTTAGTTACCTGGCCATCACTGGTGCCAGCCAGCTCCGCCAAAGCCGCCTTAAACGAGACCTGAGCGTCATACTTAGGTCCATTCCAGGTGTAATCACCATAGTTAGCTAGCGACGGTAGCGAAGCATAAGGCTGAATCATGGGGTTAGAGGTGAAACCGTCAATGTACTTGTACAGGTTAGGGTCACGGCCCTCCAATGGGTTAAGGAACAGCCGTCCACGCTGGCCATCATTAACCGGGAAGTTATCCCAAATAAACAGGTGCTTATTGTTGTAGGTGGTGGCCGCCTTAGTCACCTGGTCAACAGTGATCTGGTCAGAGAAAACCCCCATCCCAGTCCACTGCATACGAATATCCTGGTGCAAACGCTCACCCTGAGCCGTCTTAAACGGGTCAGTGGCGTTACCCGAATAGTTAGTGGGCACCATCATCAAATCATTGAGGTGGTTGGCCTTAACATACTCAGTTTGCACCTTGTTCAAATAGTAAGACTGGGCGTCAGCCAGCTGTGTCCAAGGGCCCCGAGAAGGGAACTGGGCGGCGTCAGAATCGCAGTTCAAACGCGGGTTAATGTCGTCCAAAGCAATATAGAACGAGCGCACCCCAATCTTGCGTAGCTGCTCAAACTTAGCCACCGTGGCGTCATAGTCACTTTGCTGGCCATAGCAAATGTCGTTACCGGGGGAGAGAGCAAACACAAAATCCACGTGGTTAGCGTTAGCGGCATCCACCAGCTCCTTGAGCTTAGCCAGCTCCGCCTGCGGATACAGCTCACGCCACTTAGCGCGCAGATAAGCGTCATCCTTAGGGGTGTAAATGTAGGTATTCATCTTGTGCTTGCCAGAGAAAGCCAAAATATCCTGGCGAGCCTGGTGAGACCAAGGAATACCGTAAAAACCCTCAATCGTGCCACGCACACTCATCAGCGGCCAGTCACGTACCGTAGCGTGATAGAGCTTGCCGTCTTTAACCAGCTGACGCAGCGTTTGCACGCCATAGTAAGCGCCGCGCGTATCAGAGCCGGTAATAGTGACGCTGTTGCCCTCAGCTTTAAGCAGGTAGCCCTCAGCGTGCTTAGGGGCCTGGCCAGCGCCGTCACCCTGCTCACCAGAAGCAGCCACCTTAACCGTGACCTTCAGCGTGGCCGCAGCCGCACTAGTGACCTGCAAGTTATTGGCTTTAGCTAAAGCATTCAGCGTAGCTTTAGTGGGCTCGTCCTGGTTTTGCACATCAAAATGCACCGTAGTGGACTTAAACGTGGCAGCGCCGCTACCCCAACTCAGTGACTGGGGAGCAGGCAAAACCTGGGGATGGGAATCGTCTTGGGTGGGGCTAGCCGGCACAGCTACCGGACCAGTTGCGACGGCTACCGGGGCTAGACCCGTCAAAGTCATAGCCACAACAGCCAATCCGGCCGCCCAACGACGCCGAGGCAAAAGTTAGACGCATTATGTCCTCTTCATCGAGATTAATGGATGCGTGGTCAGCGGCCGTTTCCACAGCGAAACAAAGGGGGCGGGGCAGGCCACGCGCGGTCAACACCAGTCTAAAGTATTAGTTACTTACTTTCCCGCTAGCCCCAAACACCTAACCAAACCAATAAATTGAGATATACAACGCCTGGCAAGTATGTAGTTTGTCCGTTGGTGCTAGTAACCTGGTAGTGACTTACGCCCGCCCATACAGGAGAAACCATGGGACGCATTGTTGTTGAAGTTATGCCTAAGCCGGAAATCCTAGACCCCCAAGGTAAAGCCGTAGTGGGTTCCCTACCGCGCCTAGGCTTCGAACAGTTCACTGCGGTGCGTCAAGGGCGCCGCTTCGAACTAACCGTAGAAGGTGAAGTAACCGAAGCAGACCTAGCCGCCGCCCGCGAAGCCGCCGACAAGCTGCTGAGCAACCCCATCATTGAAGACGTGGTTTCTGTTCGCGCTGAGGAGGCCTAAACCTTGGCACGTATCGGTGTAATCACCTTCCCCGGCACCCTCGACGACGTCGACGCCCTACGCGCCGTACGCCTATCCGGAGCTGAACCCGTCAGCCTCTGGCACAAAGACGCAGACCTACACGCAGTCGACGCCGTAGTAGTACCCGGCGGCTTCTCATACGGCGACTACCTACGCTGCGGCGCCATCGCCCGCTTCGCCCCGGTAATGCAAGAAGTAATCGACGCCGCCAACAAAGGCATGCCCGTACTAGGCATCTGCAACGGCTTCCAAATCCTCACCGAAGCCCACCTACTACCCGGCGCCCTAATCCGCAACGACCACCAAAAGTTCATCTGCCGCGAGCAGAAACTACGGATCGAAAACGCCGACACCGCCTGGACCAACGCCTTTAGCGCCGGCCAGGAAATCGTGGTCCCCATGAAGAACGGTGAAGGCAACTTCATCGCCTCCGACGAAGACCTAGACCGCCTCGAAGGCGAAGGCCGCGTAGTCTTCCGCTACCTAGGCGGCAACCCCAACGGCTCCGCCCGCGACATCGCCGGCGTAACCAACGAACGCGGCAACGTAGTGGGCCTCATGCCCCACCCCGAACACGCCGTAGAACCCGGCTTCGGCCCCGCCGGCGCCGGCGGCCTACGCACCGGCGTTGACGGCCTAGGCGTATTCGCCTCCGTCCTAAACGCAGTGCTAGCCACCGCCTGATCAGCCAGGCGCAACAACTAAAAGTGGAGGCAGTCCCGTCAGGGGCTGCCTCCACCAGTTTTAGCGTTCGTCCACCATGGTGGCGATAAGCTCCAGCCAGTCACGCAAGTGGCGGTCCGGCAGGTAATTAGCGCGCACAGATTCATGGGCCGCCAGGCCCATTTCTGCCGACTGCTGTGGGAAACGTAGTACCTCAGCTACGGCTTGGCCCCAGCTGTAGGCAGACAGGCCCGGCACCAACACCCCGTTGACGCCGTCGTCGATCTGCTCAATTAAGCCACCCACCTGGGCAGCCACCACCACGGCCTTCTTCCACATGGCCTCAGTGACCGGCAAGCCGAAGCCCTCCTGGTGGCTCATCAGCGTAATCACCGTGCTAGTGCGCTGCAAAGCGTTAACAATCAGCGCATTCACCTCGCGGTCAAGCATTGGGATAGCGGCCACGTGCACTCGCTCAGCCAGCGACGGCGGCAGCACCGCATGGGCGTCAAGCACCTGCGCCAACACCCTGGCCGCCTCAGAAGGATGCCCGTTGTGGGGAGCTAGCTGCGGCTCGCCACTAGCGCTGTTAACCACCCGGGTAGTTTGCCGGCTCTTACTATCCAAAGCCGGCCCCACCAGCAGCAAGTGCACGTCGTCGGCAAGCAACTCACGATCAGCGGCAAAAGCCTCAATCAGCTGCACATTGCCTTTAAGTGCAGACCAGCGTGAAACCTGCGTAACCACGCGGGCCCCTTGGGGAACCGGGCCGCCGGCCAGCATCACGCCATCAAGCTTCTCAATCACCCCCGGGCGCCCATCCTCACGTATGAAAGGCACCGCATCAAAGGGAGCTACGCCGTCGAAAATCCCTGCTAAACGCACAATCGACAAGGACTCATCCAAGTCCAAAACGCGGTTTTTCGGCGAGTCAGGAACAATAGAAGGGGCAATCACGTCGCAGCTGTCCGGCGGGGCAAATGGCGGGCGGTACACATCACGGGTGAACACCATGCGGTTGGCCCAGTCCAGATAAGGCTCCAGGAAACTCCAGGCCAGCTGGCTGTGCTCGTTTAGATCCTCAGTGCCGCCGTGGCAGCGCCACACCACCCAGGCCCCCGCCTCAGAGAAAGCCTGCGCCAGGCCAGCGGTGGCCGCCTCATGCAGCACCACAATGTCGCCACTGGAAATCTCATCCACCAGGTTTTCCGCGTTCGAGGACAACACGTGCTCATAAAGATCACGTTCCTTGTCACGCAAGACCCCGCCGTCGCCGTCGTAGCCATGCAGCCAGTTGTCTAGTCGCTCGCTTAAAACCCTAAACGGGGCGGGCATATCCAGCTGATACCAGCGGGTGTCTATGCCCGCATCCAGCGCCAGCGCGGTAATAGTTTCTACTGCCTCGGCCACACCTGAGTCAGCAGCGGCGCTGGGGGTGATGTTGAAAATAGTGCGTCCCTGGCCTAGGCGGCGTCCGGCGTCGACGACGGCGTCCAGGCGCTTCGTGGCCGCGTCGCTGAGGTGGCTCGCTAACTCCGCTAAGGGGCGAGGGGTAACGTCGATGTTCCTCATGACACCAGTCCAACATCATTTGCTTGTGGTGCACAGCACTTTTGGGATTTTCGCCGAAAACAACAATGTGAAAAATGCTGGAGTGCACATATTGGCCGATTGTCGGCTTCCACTGTTAACTTCCCAGTCAAGACGAGTAGAGTTAGAGAGTAAATGCGCTAGGCGCACTCAACGCCGGTTAAGCGCAATTAAACGTCACGTTCAGGAGCGCCAATGACCTCCCTGCCCAATTCCGTTACCCCCGTGGAGCACCCCGATACCGTTCAGGACGCTGCGGCTAGCCCAGATAAGGAAATGCCCTACGCGGAGCTGGGTCTTAAACCGGAAGAGTACGCAGACATTAAGCGACTGCTTGGGCGCCGCCCTACCAACGCTGAGCTGGCCATGTACTCCGTAATGTGGTCTGAGCACTGCTCCTATAAGTCCTCCAAGATCCACCTCAAGCAGTTTGGCCAGAAGGTCACCCCCCCAGATGCGTGAGCACCTGCTGGTGGGTATGGGTGAAAACGCTGGTGTAGTAGACATCGGTGACGGCTGGGCCGTCACCTACAAGGTAGAAAGCCACAACCACCCCTCCTTCGTGGAGCCTTACCAGGGCGCGGCCACCGGTGTGGGCGGTATTGTGCGCGACATTATCTCTATGGGTGCCCGCCCGGTGGCGGTTATGGACCAGCTGCGTTTTGGTGCGGTTGACCATGAAGACACCGCCCGCGTGGTGCACGGTGTGGTGGCCGGTGTGGGCGGTTACGGTAACTGCCTGGGCCTGCCCAACATTGGTGGTGAAACCGAGTTCGACTCCTCCTACCAGGAAAATCCGCTAGTAAACGCCCTGTGCGTGGGCGTTATGCGCCACGACGACATTCACCTAGCTAACGCCTCGGGCGCCGGCAACCAGGTGGTGCTATTCGGGGCCCGCACCGGCGGTGACGGTATTGGTGGCGCCTCCATTTTGGCCAGTGAATCCTTCGAGGATGGTATGCCGGCCAAGCGCCCCAGCGTCCAGGTGGGCGACCCCTTCATGGAGAAGGTACTTATCGAATGCTGTCTAGACCTGTTCAAGCAGGATCTAGTGCTAGGTATCCAGGATCTAGGCGCCGCCGGTATTTCCTGCGCCACCAGCGAGCTGGCCTCCAACGGTGACGGCGGTATGCACGTCAATCTAGAAAACGTGCTGCTACGCGACCCGTCCCTAACCGCCGGCGAGATCCTCATGAGTGAATCTCAAGAGCGCATGATGGCTGTGGTGGCCCCCGAAAAGCTGGAGGCCTTCATGGAGGTCATCCGCAAGTGGGATGTGGAAGCCTCCGTAATTGGTGAGGTTAACGGCTCTGGGCGTCTAACCATTGACCACTTCGGTGAGCGCATTGTGGACGTGGACCCCAAGACCGTGGCCCACGAAGGCCCCACCTATGATCGCCCCTACGCCCGCCCTGCCTGGCAGGATGAGCTAAACGCTGACACTAGCGACAAGCTGCAGCGCCCCGCCTCCTCCAAGGAGCTAGCGGCCCACGCCATGGCTATTTGCGCTTAACCCCAACTACGCCTCTGCCAGCTGGGTTACCAACCAGTACGACCGTTTCGTGCGCGGCCAGACCGCCCTGTCTCAGCCCGACGACGCCGGTGTGGTGCGTGTGGATGAAAAGACCGGCTTGGGTGTGGCTATCTCCACTGACGCTAACGGGCGTTTCACCAAGCTTGACCCGGCTACCGGCGCCGCCCAGGCCCTGGCTGAGTCCTACCGTAACGTGTGCACGGTTGGTGCCCGCCCGCTGGCGGTAACCGACTGCCTGAACTTTGGTTCCCCCGAAGACCCTGACGCCATGTGGCAGCTGGTGGAGGCCATTACCGGTTTGGCTGACGCCTGCAAGGTGATGGGTATTCCGGTTACCGGCGGTAACGTGTCCCTCTACAACTCCCACGGCAAGGTTAAGGGTCTGCTTGACTCCTCCATTAACCCCACTCCCGTGGTGGGCGTGCTGGGCGTGATCGACGACGTCACCCGCGCTAACCCCTCAGGTTGGCAGGAAGAAGGCCTAGCCCTAGTACTGCTGGGCGAAACCTACGATGAGCTGGACGGCTCCGCCTGGGCTCGGGTAGTGCACCGTCACCTAGGTGGCCTGCCGCCCAAGGTGGATCTGGACGCCGAAATGGCCCTGGGTAACGTGCTGTTGGCCCTGAGCGAGGCCCGCACCCCGGCTGGTGAGCGCCTGATCAGCGCCGCCCACGACTGCTCTGCCGGTGGTCTGGTACAGACCCTGCTGGAGGGCTCCCTGCGCTGCGGCGTGGGTGTAAGCGTGGACATCGCCAATGCAGCCACTGCTGCCGCCGACGGCGCCGGGCTGGATGACTTCACCTTCCTGTTCTCTGAGTCTGGGGCGCGCTGCGTGATTGCTGTGCCCGAAGGGGCGCTGCCGGCGGTTTACGCCGCCGCTGAAGCTGAAGGTGTTAAGGCTGCCCGCATTGGTACCACCGGTGGCGACCTGTTTGCTATCACCGGTCATGACATCCTCTCTCAGGACCTAGGTGCGCCTATGGTCCTAGAACTAGCGGAGGTAGGCCTCGCAGTTGAGCGCGTACTGCCTGACCTGTTCAACTAAAACACCAGGTTAATAGGTTTACCCTAGTGAGCGTTGGGGCCGACTGGCAGCAGCCAGTCGGCCCCAAGCTTTTTGTGACAAAATGTTTTCTATATTGGCTTAAGGACCCGTAGCCTTACCTAATTAGCTAAGTGAAGGCATTGTATTTAGCTAAAACCGGTACAATTAGCGCAACATCTAAGGTCCTATTAGCCTAAGTAAGGCAAGGCTTAAGATAGCGCCATGTTGCTAAGTCAGTGCCCTAAAAGAGTTCGCGCCAAGGTGGCCGAACTGGATATTAGCGAAGAGAACCTACTACGCCTGCATGAACTGGGCCTGCGCCCGGGCGTTAACCTCCACGTGGTTAACCGCGCAGCTTTTGGCGGGGTAGTGGTAAATATTGACGGCGCCCGTGTGGCTGTAGACCGCCGCAGCGCCCACCACATCAACGTGGAGGTAATCAAGTGAGCTGCTCCTGTCACGCCACAATCACTCTGGACACCACTGTCCACGACACCACTATTGCTCTGGTGGGTAACCCCAATGTTGGTAAATCCACCCTGTTCAATGCTCTAACCGGCGCCCGCCAGCGGGTTATCAACGCCCCCGGCACCACCGTCGAAATGATGCGCGGTAACTGGAAAGCCGTTGAAGCTAACCTGCTAGACCTGCCCGGCACCTACTCGCTGCTCGCAGCCTCCCCTGATGAGCAGGTAGTGGTAGACACCCTGGCGGCTGTCCCCGGCTCCTTCACCGACCCTGAAAACGGCGGTGGCCTGGACCTAACCGTGGTGGTGCTAGACGCCAGTGCCCTAACCCGCTCGCTCTACCTGCTCGGTCAGGTAGCCCAGGCTGGACACAACGTCCTGGCGGTACTGACCATGGTGGATGTGGCCGATGAGGCCCCTGACGCGGAGGCCCTAAGCAAGGCCCTGGGGATCGACGTCATCGTTATTGACCCCCGCCACCTGGGCAACGCAGACGAATTTGCGGCCCTGGTGAAAGAAACATTGCCCATCCCAAGTGGGTTAAAGGCATTGAGCCCTCCCACACCGCCCCCGGCGCGCGCAAGCACGAATGCAAGTGCGGTCACTGCAAGGCAGAAGCCCAGGCCAGCGGCCTAGAGCAAGCCGACGCCATCTTTGAGTGGGTAGAAAAGCTTGAAGCCCAGGCTTTTGGCAAGCTAGAGCAGCCCCTGGAGCCCTCCTTCTCAGACAAGGTGGACCGGGTTTTGCTGCACCCGCTTATGGGCCTGCCGGTGTTCTTCTTCCTGATGTGGTTGCTGTTCAAGATCGCTGGTGAATGGGTTAGCCCCATCCAGGACTTCTTTGAGCAGGCTTTCTCCGACGAGTCCAAGAGCTACTCGCTAGCCCACTTAATTGGTCTGGCACTGAAGGCTGTTGGCTGGCAAGACAACTGGGTGCATGGCCTGCTGATCGGCGGTTTGTGCACCGGTCTAGGGGTGGTGGCTTCCTTCATCCCGTTGATGTTCATCATCTTCCTGATGATCTCAATCCTGGAAGACTCCGGTTATATGGCTCGCGCCGCCTTCCTGGGCGACCGCCTCATGCGCGCCATTGGCTTGGATGGGCGCGTAATCATGCCGCTGATCATGGGTTTTGGTTGCAACCTGCCCTCCCTGGCGGCTACCCGCACGCTACCTAACGCGGCCCAGCGCCTGGTCACCACCCTGGTGATTCCCTACACCTCCTGCGCCGCACGACTGACCATTTACCTGCTTATTACCCGCATTTTCTTCCCCACCCACACCGGCACCGTGGTATTTAGCCTCTACGTGCTCAGCTTGATAATGGTGGTGCTGGGATCGCTGGTTTTGAAGCCGTTTATTACTAAGGGCCAGTCTCACGCCCCGCTGTTCCTGGTGCTACCGGCCTACCAGGTGCCGCGCGTAGTAGTGACGCTGAAGAACACCTGGCTGCGTTCATGGGCCTTCGTGGTGGGCGCCGGCAAGATCATTTTGCTGATGACCCTGGTGGTGTGGCTGATGGGGGCAATCCCCATGGCTGGCGGTCACAAGTTCGCTGACTCTAACCTGCCCATGGAGGACTCGCTGTATGGCCGCACCGCCCAGGTGCTAGAGCCTGTCTTTAAGCCCGCCGGTTTTGGTGAATGGCACATGACCGGTGCGCTTATGACTGGTTTTGTGGCTAAAGAGACCGTAATCTCCTCGGTGGTCACCTCCTACAACATGGATCCTGAAGCTGATGGTGGTGACGCTGAAGATGGCGGCGATAACTTGGGTCAGCTGCCTAAGTTGGTGCGTGTCTCTTTCGCTAAGTCTGCTGGTGCCGACGCCATGGTGGGGGCCTACGCCTTCTTGGTGTTTGTGCTGACCTACACGCCTTGCCTGGCTACGGTGGCTGAGCAGGCCCGCCAAATTGGGGCCCGTAGGGCGGCTAGCGCTGTGGGCGTGCAGCTGGTGACGGCCTGGATCTTGGCGGTGGTGGTGTTCCAGATCGGGCGACTGATTTGGTGAAGTCCGCGCGGGTGGCGCTGGGATGGCCACGCCTACGCCGTGCAAATGGGGTCGACGACGTCGCTGCGGGCGTTGTCGGCCCCGCCGGCTGCGCGGGTGGCCCGCAACAAAACCCAGGTGACGGCGTCGCAGTGGCTGCCGCCAGCAGCACAGCCGGCCTTGGTGACAGCTCAGGCCCTGGCAGTAGTGGCGCAACCGGCGCCGTCGGCCCTAAGACGAGCACTAGCGCCCCTAATGCGGGCGCAACCGGCGCCGTCGCCCCCAAGACGGGCATGGCCGGCGTCGCCCCCAAGACAGACACAACCGGCCCGCGCCAACGCCTAACCCAAGCCCTAGCGCGCGGCGCTACCCTCACTCGCGCGGCCCAAGAAGCCGGGGTGAGCCCGCAACTGGCGGCGGTGATGGTAGAGCAGCTACGACGCAGCGGTTCTCTGCTGGGCGCAACCAGCCTATGTGCCTCTGGCCTAGGGGCGTGCCACAGCCTGGAGGTGGATGAAAACACGGCGATACGCTGCGCCGGCTGTCCCTTAAGTCTCAAACGCACCATTTAGGTGACGTGAATCATTATGTCAAGGAGTGAGATTTTCTGCGTCTGTAACCTAGAGTAAACAATTCTTTGCAAGGCTAATGCACGTACCGAGATTGCATACAGATGCCCTCCGGGGCTCTTAGGAAAGGGTCGCTATGACCGCCGCTATCGATAAGGTTTATGCCGACGTCATCCGCCGTAACCCGGGTGAGCACGAGTTTCACCAGGCAGTACATGAGGTACTGACCTCTCTGGAACCGGTGCTAGCAAAGGACCCTCATTACGCCGACAACGCTCTGCTAGAGCGCTTGGTTGAGCCTGAGCGTCAGATTATCTTCCGTGTGCCGTGGGTTGACGACGCTGGTAACGTGCAGGTCAACCGTGGTTTCCGGGTTGAGTTCAACTCTGCGCTGGGCCCCTACAAGGGTGGTTTGCGCTTCCACCCCTCAGTTAACGCAGGCATCATCAAGTTCCTGGGTTTTGAACAGATCTTCAAGAACGCCCTGACCAACCAGGGTATCGGCGGCGGTAAGGGTGGTAGCGACTTCGACCCCCACGGCCGCAGCGACGCCGAAATCATGCGTTTTTGCCAGTCCTTCATGACTGAGCTATCGCGCCACATTGGCCCCAATGTTGACGTTCCCGCCGGTGACATCGGCGTAGGGTGGCCGCGAGATCGGCTACCTGTTCGGCCAGTACAAGCGCCTACGCAACTCCTACGACGCCGGCGTGCTAACCGGTAAGGGCCTAGCCTGGGGTGGTTCGCTAGTGCGTACCGAAGCCACCGGTTACGGCACCGTGCTGTTTGCCCAGTCCATGCTGGCTACCCGTGGTCAGTCAATGGAAGGCCAACGCGTGGTGGTTTCCGGCGCCGGTAACGTGGCTATCTACGCCATTGAAAAGGCCCAGGCCCTGGGCGCCAAGGTAGTTACCTTCTCTGACTCCTCCGGTTACGTGGTGGATGAGGCCGGCGTCGACCTGGAGCTACTAAAGCAGGTTAAGGAAGTTGAGCGTGGGCGCGTAGCCGACTACGTCAAGCGCCGCCCCTCTGCCCAGCTGGTTACCGGCGGCAGCATTTGGGATGTGACCTGCTCGGTGGCGCTGCCCTGTGCCACCCAGAATGAGCTAAACGGCGACGCCGCAGTGCGCCTGCTACGTAACGGCTGCGGTGTGGTGGCTGAGGGCGCTAACATGCCCTCCACCCCCGAAGCTGTGGAGCACTTCCAGGCCGCCGGGATTCTTTACGCCCCCGGTAAGGCCGCTAACGCTGGTGGTGTGGCTACCTCCGCACTGGAGATGGAGCAGAATGCTTCTCGTAGCCGCTGGGATTTTGCCACCGCTGAGGCCAAGCTGACCGGCATCATGGCTGACATTCACCACTCCTGCCTGGAGGCTGCCGACACCTACGGGCGTCCGGGCGACTACGTGCTGGGTGCTAACGCTGCTGGTTTCGTGCGCGTAGCCGATGTTATGAACGCTTTCGGCATCATCTGATCCAAGCTAGTTCAACAACTTGACCCGCTGGGCTAAATGCCTGGCGGGTCAATGTGTTTTTTGATATCGCGCGTGCCCTGGGCTGTGCGCGGCTTGGCCCCCTGGGGTAGGCGCGTCCTGGGCTGTGCGCGGCCGCAAATAAGCGGCCAGCTTTAGCGGCTGCTTAAGAGCCGCCCAAGAGGGTAATCTGGCCAGCTATGAGCACCCGTCGTCGTATCGACATCACCGAAGGTATCGCCGCCCTACACCACTGGCGCAACCTGTACCAGCAAGGCCAAGACGCTGACCGCAACACCACCGCCACCGCCGTGCGCTACACGCTGGAGGAGCTGGCCGCCGTCGCCCCCGGACGCAGCGTGGAAGTGCGCGTACCACCCTATGGCGCTACCCAAGCAGTAGCCGGCTCCACCCACCGGCGCGGCACCCCGCCGTCGGTAGTAGAAACTGACGCCCAAACCTGGCTGGAACTGGCCATTGGCGCGCTGGAGTGGAACGCAGCCTTAGACGAGGGCAAACTCAGCGCCTCCGGGCTACGCACAGACCTAAGCGATTTCCTGCCGCTGCTTTAAAACCCGCCGGCCCCAAATGAACTGCGCCCCGAAACTTGGACGCTTTAAATGGTAGCCGTTATGCGGCTTCCTGTAGGGCCTGATCCCGGTATTCTGCCGGGGTCAGGCCCTTGAGCTTTACTTGGCGTCTTGTTGTGTTCCAGTGCGTGATGTAGGCATCGAGGTCGGCTTTGAAGCTCTCGAAGGTCTGCCAGTCTCGGCCGCGGAAGAATTCGTCCTTGAGGTGTCCGAAGACCTGTTCGGTGGCGCCATTGTCGATGCAGTTGCCTTTGCGTGACATGCTCTGGATGAAACCGTTATCGGCGAGCGTTCTGATATAGGTCTCGTGCTGGTACTGCCAACCCATGTCCGAGTGCAAGATCGGCTCGGCCCCTTCGGGTTTAGAGTCCATGAGTATCTGGAGCATCTCTTGTTGCTGGGCGAGGTTGGGGTGCATGGAGATGGAGTGGGCGACGATCTCTTTGCTGGCAAAGTCGTAGACCGGAGCGAGGTAGGCCTTACCGAAGGAGAGTTTGAACTCGGTGACGTCGGTACCCATTTCTGCCAGGGGCCGGTCGCCTTGAAGTCGCGGCCGATGATGTTGTCGAAGCTTTGTCCCACGGATCCCTTGTAGGAGTTGTACCTGTGGTAGGCCCTCTCGCGGCGTATGCCGCAGCGCAACCCCATCTCGCGCATTATCTTCAAGACCGTCTTGTCGGCGATGCGTTCCCCTTCCTCAGCGCGCAGGCACATGGCTACCTGTCTGTGACCGCACCCGTTGGGGGTACGCGAAAAGATCTGGGCGACCTTGGGACGTAGCTGCGCTCTGGTTGGCTGCTGGGGGTGAGCCAGCGCGTAGTAGTAGCTCGACCTGGCAAGGCCGGCCGCCTCGAGGAGATCACGCACCGCGTGTCCATGCCCTGAAAGCTCGGCGATCACTAGGGCTTTGTCCCGGTTTGGGAGCGCCTGTGCGCCTTCAGGGCAATCGATTTTTTTAGGTACGCCACCTGCGCCTCAAGCTTGCGTACGCGCTCGGCGAGTTCCTCCTCACGCGTTGGTGGCACCGCCCCCATACCTGATCCCTTTGGCCTGCCCTTGGGCTTGGGCTTAAGCGCCTGCGCGCCGCCCTCACGGTACAGCCTGCACCACTGCTTCAACGGTGTCGCACTCGCAATACCGAAACGCGTCATCGCCTCAGGCTTACTCATCCCACCATCAACCACGGCCCTCGCTGCGGCGACCTTGGTCTCATAGTCGTATCTGGCGTGCTTAACTCCCATGGCAAGAAGCCCGTCCTTCCCAATTACGCGGTACGTCTTCTGCCAGTGTCGCACGGTCTCAGCAGGCACACCCAGCCTCTTGGCGGTCAAACGATAGCTAAAGCCCCTTTCAAACATCTCCACCGCCTGCTCCCGAAGCAAACGATCATGCCTCAACCGCAAACCCGCAGACATGAAAAGCCTCCCATTCCCTGGACTTCAATTTCGATGTCCAAGAAACGGGAGGCAGTTCAAAAACTGCTAGGGGGACGCCGTCGTCATACCGGTGCGCTGATGTGCTCAAAGTGAGGTGGCTGGGTCCGAACGCGGGGGCTGGTTAAGCAAGGCTAGTGCGCGCATGTGACAAATGGCCACATGCGTCGCTAAAGGGGATGTGACAAACTTAGAAGGTGACACTCGGTGAAATCCCGCGCAAAAGTCAACCCGTCGATTATCTAGAGCCAAAGCCTGAAGATGAATGTGGCGTCTTTGGGCTGTGGGCGCCAGGTGAAGATGTAGCCAAACTGACCTACTTCGGTCTGTACGCGCTACAGCACCGTGGCCAGGAGGCAGCCGGGATAGCTGCCTCAGATGGCGAAAAAATCATGGTTTATAAGGATCTGGGGCTGGTCTCCCAGGTTTTTGATGAAACCAGCCTGTCAGCCTTACGCGGGCATATCGCGGTGGGGCATGTACGTTACTCCACCACAGGCTCCACTACCTGGGAAAATGCTCAGCCCATGCTGGGGCCGGTAGCTGAGCACACGGTGGCCTAGCCCACAACGGTAACCTCACCAACACGCGCGAGCTAATGGAATACGTGCGTGAAGCTTCCGGTCAGGATATTTCCGGTGAACTGGGGCGCGGCTCCACCACCGACACTGCCGTGATGGCCGCTCTGCTTTCTCTCACCGCCAAGCAGCACCCTGAGCTAGACCTCGAAGAGGTAGCCATGCTGATGCTGCCGCAGCTCAAGGGCGCTTTCTCAGTCACCTTCATGACTGAAGACACCCTCTATGCGGCCCGCGACCCCCACGGCGTGCGCCCGCTGGTGCTGGGACGCCTGGAGCGCGGCTGGGTGGTGGCCTCCCGAGACTGCCGCCCTGGATATTGTGGGTGCCTCCTATGTGCGTGAGGTTGAGCCGGGCGAATTTTTGACTATTAACTCCGACGGCGTAGCTACGCGCCGTTTCGCCCCCGCCACCCCCACTGGTTGCGTATTTGAGTATGTTTACCTGGCTCGCCCCGACACCCGTATTTCGGGGCGCTCCATTATTGCGGCCCGTAACGCCATGGGTGCGGCGCTGGCACGCGAACACCCGGTTGAAGCTGACCTGGTGATTGCCACCCCCGACTCGGGCACGCCCGCCGCTATTGGTTACTCGCAAGAATCAGGTATTCCTTTTGCCCAGGGCATTGTGAAAAACGCCTATGTGGGCCGCACCTTCATTCAACCCACCCAAACCCTGCGCCAACTGGGTATTAGGCTCAAGCTCAACCCGGTGCGTGAGGTTATTGAAGGCAAACGCCTGGTGGTGGTTGATGACTCGATCGTGCGTGGAAACACCCAGCGGGCCCTGGTGCGGATGCTGCGTGAGGCTGGCGCCAAGGAAATCCATATTCGTATTTCCTCCCCGCCGGTTAAATGGCCTTGCTTTTATGGCATCGACTTGCCACCCGCGCTGAGCTGATCGCCAATGGCATGAACACCCAGGAGATTTGCAACCACATTGGGGCTGACTCTTTGGGTTACCTCTCTGTGGAGGGCATGGTGGAAGCCAGTGGCCAGGAGGCTTCACGCCTGTGTATGGCTTGCTTTGACGGTAACTACCCGATTGAGCCCCCACATGCGGCCCCGGTGATTTCCACCCTGCCGATCTCGCGCGTGCCCTCGGTGTACCGCCGTCGCCGCGACGAAAACAAAACTGACGTGCCCCTGCCGCGTCGAAACTCAGTGGTACCACGCATTGAAGGAGTCAAGTAATGAGTGAAGTTACCTATGCCGCTGCGGGCGTGGACACCGAGGCAGGTGACCGTGCCGTTGAACTAATGAAGGCCTCCGTGGCCGCCACCATGACCCCCGCCGTGGTTGGGGGAGTGGGCGGATTCGCCGGGCTGGTGGATGTTAGCGAGCTGCGCGACTACCGCCGCCCGCTGCTGGCTACCTCCACTGACGGCGTGGGCACCAAGGTGGCTATCGCCCAGGCCCTAGACATCCACGACACCATCGGCCAGGACCTGGTGGGCATGGTGGTTGACGACATCGTGGTGGTGGGTGCGCGCCCGCTGCTGATGACTGACTACATTGCTTGCGGCCATGTGGTGCCCGAGCGCATTGCGGACATTGTGCGCGGCGTGGCCCAGGCCTGTGCGGCTGTGGGCACCCCATTGCTGGGCGGCGAGACCGCTGAGCACCCCGGTTTGATGGGCCCTGATGACTACGACGTCGCCGGTGCGGCTACGGGTGTGGTTGAGGCTAGCCGCGTGCTGGGTGCTGAGCGGGTAAGGGCTGGCGACGTACTGATTGGTATGGCCGCCTCGGGCCTGCACTCTAACGGATATTCACTGGTACGGCGGGTAGTTGAGGTGGCCGGCTGGGGCCTAGAGCGTCACGTTGACGAGTTTGGTCGCACCCTAGGTGAGGAGCTACTAGAGCCCACCCGCCTATACACTCGCGCCTGCCTGGCCATGATTGAGGGCGTGGGTAGCGGTCCGGATCCGGCCACTATGCATGTGCACGCCCTTAGCCACGTCACCGGTGGGGGCCTGGCTGCTAACTTGGCGCGTGTGCTGCCCTCTGGCTTAATTGCCGACGTCGACCGTAGCGCTTGGCAGATACCGCCCGTCTTTGATGTGGTGCGCCGCCTGGGTAATGTGCCCTGGGATGACCTGGAGGGCACCTTGAACCTGGGTATCGGTATGGTGGCAGTGGTGGATGAGTCCATCGCTGAAGCTGCCATTGAGGTAAGCCGCGCTGCCGGGATTGAGGCTTGTGTGCTGGGTAGCGTACATAAGGCTGATGAGTATGAAGTCACTGGCCGAGTAGTTAGCGGCACCAAGGGCGTGCAGGGTGGCGCAGTGGATATCCACGGCGTCTACCGCATCTGAGCTGCAACAACGCTAGAGCGTGGTGGGGACTGTCAGTATTCTGAGCCTGATCCCGCGAGTTAGTTGTGTAAGCGTCCGGCAGTGAGTAAATTTTAACGTAGGCGCAGCTCTTAGGGCTTTCCAAAATCTGACTGATTTGGTGCGTAAAACCCCAGATCGAGAAGTGTTTTCCCTGCTCACGCGGGGATGAACCTGGGATTGGCCGAGGCAAAGCCTACGGCTGTGGGTTTTCCCTGCTCACGCGGGGATGAACCGCTGTCCACAAAGAGCTTGATGGCTTCTTCTGCGTTTTCCCTGCTCACGCGGGGATGAACCCATCAGAGCACCTCCATCGGATCACGAGTCAAAGTTTTCCCCGCGCGAGCGGGGATGATCCTTCAGGTGGCAGGCCGACGAGCTGCGGCAGCCCGTTTTCCCCGCTAGCGCGGGGGTGTAGAGGTGCTGCGTCAGGTAGCGGCACAGCACCTGTTTAGGCTGCGGTGCCTGGTTTAGGCTGCGGTGCCTGCTTAGAGAGCTAGGCTCGGCTAGAGCGCGGCGTCTAGCTACAAAAAGGGTGGGGGTCAGCTCGATAGAGCTGGCCCCCACCCTTTATGTTCTAGTTACTCAGGACCTACCTGGATCAAAAGAGTCATCTTCATCATCAAA
>BNJU01005557.1_pt1 | contig 69177 bp, 79 predicted proteins | sample 8539281 | NCBI WGS metagenome assembly BNJU01 (sample SAMD00202456, study PRJDB9452) | human saliva metagenome | isolation source: human saliva | place: Japan | reverse complement strand
TCATCCACCGGCTTTGATTCCTGAACTTGTTAGTTGTGGGAGTCAGGCTATGATGGTGCGCACCATACGCGATTCAACTGAAGATGCTAGTTGGCTAAATTCGGCTGTCTGGGTATTAGTTACAAACTAATGAACAAAATGGCCCGATGTTCCTATTGTTGAAGGTGACCTGATTTCCAGTCCTGCAGAATAGTAAAGCATTGGGGCACGTTGAAACGGTTTAGAGAAGATGGTCGTTTTTGCGCGGTATTGTTTGTGCCTTTGGTATAGATGTTGAGTTGCACTTGTGGCGCCACCTGTTTGCAGTGGGTGTCTCAAAGTTTAGTGCGTAAATGATCATTTGTTTCGATGGTAACTGCTTTTAGAGTTTTACGTGGGTCAGTTTGTATGTAGGTGTACTTTGTGGTGGGTTGAGTTTGCTTATTTTGCATCTTTTGTGGTATGTATATTTTTAGGGCGCTTTGAATGGATGGTGGACTACCTATGTATCAATTTTGTTTATTGGGGAATTCAACTTGTCGGATTAGATTATTGGCGAGTATGTAGGTCGTATTTTGAAGAGGTGAGCAACGGCTTTGTATTGGGTTTTGTCTGTTTAAATTTGATGAGCAGTGGAAGATGCTCCATTATTTGGACCAAGTAGTGCAGATGTTTTTATTGTACCTGAGGCTTATACTAACAAGAGCAAAGAAGACTGTATTTGTGAATGCAAAATAATAGACGGTTAGTATATTTTTAATAAGTAATTTACTTTAAAAGTTTTGAAAGAAGTATATGAAGTCAAAAAATAGTGTAAGGTTAAAATAACGGTATTAACATTAACTTTGTGTGGTGGCACAACAGTCGGTAGGTAACAACATTACAATATGGGTGATAAGGGCGTGTTACAGTGGTTCAACAACAACCACCAGAATGTCGGCAGTGCACAGATAAAATGGTGTATATGGTAGAAATGAAGTGGCAGTTCGTTTGTTCTAACAAGATCGTGGTTTACCAGTGATGGGTATTGTAGGTCCTGCATGTATAATGGATTGATGGGTTTTCGTCTCATGAAGGCGTATTGACTCAAAATGCTGCGACTAAAGCAGAGCAACAAACGTTTTACAAACAGTAATGGACATCTCTGCGTGTTGCTGGTAATCCATTTTGGCAAAAATATTAAATTAAAAATGGTTGAAAATATCGCGTGTACCATTGTATTTGGTGGTACTACTCTAAGTGGTTTTGACTGCTCTGGTTGTGTTATGTAGTTTGAAAACATGGTATTTTTATCACGTTTGGAGATGAACATATAACGTAGGTGCTGGAAGCCAAAGTGAACTTAAAAGCAGGGGATGGTATTTTGTTACATAACTGGTCCATCTTATCGGTATTTATATTGGTGATGGTGTTCATTAGCGTTCCCAGTCGTGTGGTAGCAGGATCTTGATACTGGCTATTGGGTGAGTGTTATATCGGCGCAAAAGTGTTGGTAAGCAATTTATATTTGTTTTAAAGAGGCTATATGAATCAATTTGTTTCTGATTTGTATAACCTCTTTTTATTATTTCTAGAAATATTGGATTTATCTCTATATTTTGCTATTGTGAAAGTTTTGCAACCTGCATAATCTCATGTTTTGGATTAGATTTTATGTCGTTTTTGGATATAATGAAGAGTAAATAATTTTAGGAGGAATATACATGAAGGGTAATGAACTGCGTCAGCATACTTGCAGTTTTTTTTGAAAGGAAGGGACATTTAAAATTAGATAGTTTTTCTATAACAGAAAACGATCCGTCTTTGTTATTGATCGGCAGGTATGTACACAGCCTTTTTGAGGTAATTGGTAACTTTGTTTTATTACAACATGCCAAAATGGTACAGTGACCTTGAAAATGTAGAATGCACAGCTCGTCACCATACATTCTGAAATGTTGGGAATTTCTTTCGGTGACTACTTTAAAAGAAGTATCATTGGGCGTGGAGTTTAACTGAGGTTATTAAACTGATAAAATAGATTGTATGTTACTGTATATCCAGATGAATGAGGCTATGATACATGGCATAATGATTGTGGTGTAGAGTCATATTATTTGTCTTGAAGATAACTTCTGGGAATTGTGAAGGTACGTGGTCCTGATAGTGAAATCTTTTTTATCTGTCCTGAACATGGCTGGTGGATGTCTTAATTGTGCGCTAGGTTGTGATTGTGATCGCTATTTTGAAATTTGGAACTGGTTTGATTTAATTTAATAAATGATGGTTTTATGAACCATTGCAGATAAACATCGGATACAGCGCTGGTCTTGAACGATTGGTTTCGTATTACAAGGTTGTAAAACAAACTTTTGAAACAGATTGATTTTCCAATTATTGAAGTTGCTGGCTAAACGCGTTGGTGTTATATAACGAAGATCAAATATTGATAGCTTTTTAAAGGTTATCGCTGACCATGCTGTGCTGTATCTGGATTGATTTGATGGCGTTTGCCATATGAATCTGAAGGTCGTATGTATTATGTCGTATTTATGTCGTGCTGTATGTCATGGTGGTTACTTGTATTGAGGTTCTTTAATGACCACTTATTGGATGTAGTAGTAGATATTCTGTACCTGGTATTTAATCCATTGTTGAGAAATAAGATTTTTTAACGGGTTGTATAAAATGTTGAATGATCGCTAAACCTGAACAGGGTCTTGAGTTGTTGAACTTTGATTGATACATTAGCGGGGTTGAAAAGCAACTGTTGTTCTGGTTGAAGTATTCAAATTCATATGATACATACGGATTCTTGGGATTAACAGAGGAAATTGTTTGAACGTGGCTTTACAATCGACCATGAAGTTTTTTTGAAGCTGCTATGAAGGAATAACGTGAACGCGTCGTGAAGTCGTGTGAAGAGTATGCCGGTGCAACACTTGATATTACATTCTTGAAAGATGAAGAGCTTTGAAGATGGAAGCAGGTAACTGCTTCTTCCGTATTGAACGTTTGGCAAGGTTCTGGAACGTTTGCAAACAGCTGCTGATGGCGATGAAATTACTGTTATCGTGCGCACTACTCATTCCATGCTGAAGGGCGGTCAATTAGTTGATACAGGTTTTATCGTTTCTAATGGTGGGTGTAGAGGTTCATATAAACGTTTACTGAGTATCGTAGGGTCGGTACTGTTGTGGAAGGTTCTATTTGAATGGTGGTGAGTTTGGAAGTGATACAATCTCCGTGCTGCTATGGCTCGTAATTATACAGCGATTTGTTACATGTGCATTGAAAAAGGTTCAGGAGGCATGTTAACTGCTGGTTCTTAGTAACTCCTGATTACTTGTGTTTTGACTTCACCTACTTTCTCCTGGGGTAACATAAGGGAACTTGATCAACGGAAGTTTTGTAAACAGAGATTTTAAAATGGTATTTAGTTTATTGGAAATGTCTATGGATCTAGTAAGAAAGGTGCGATGGCAATTTTGGTGATAAATATGGTGATGTAGTTCGCGTTGTAGAGGTCTGCCTTCCGTTAATTCGTGGTGGTTCTGGTGTAGGTAATCAGCTTTATTAGTCTTTCCTGCTAACATCCGGAGCGGTATCGGTGTGCGTCGTATTGAAGCGATTACAGGTGCGTAGCCTGATGCAGCAAAACATCGTTGACTATTGAACGGCAAGCGAGCTTAAACTAAAGCTTAGGTAGAAGAACGCTACATCGGGTATTGGCGGAAGCTAAAGAAATGCAAAAGAATTGGAACAAATTTGGGTAAGAGGTTTCGCTGCTGGTGCGGCATATTGGTTGCTGGTGTGTCAGGTTGGTGATGTTGTTTGTTTGATGTAGATGTAAAAGCATCTCTATTGATGAATTACGACTTAGCTGATATGGGCTTGGATAAATTAGGGATGGTTCTGCGTATTGTTGTAGGCGCTGCTATGGTGATGATAAGTTAATTTTGTATGTAAAGTATCTAAAGATGTTGTTGCTAAAGGTGATAAAGCTGGTAATATTGTTAAAGCAGTTCAAGTAGTTGGTGGCATGGCGGTGGCCGTCCAGATATGGCTCACAGGTAAGGAACCAGCTAAATTGATGGAAGCATTAAAGCTGGTGGTGGTTTTTTAACATCTATGTTAGCATTATATGTTATAATTTATAGTTACATTGTATCTGTTATAGAAAAATTCTTATGATGCAAAAGTTACCGATCGTACTTTAACTAAGATAATAGTAGGCGAGGTTTCACTACAGTGAAACCTGCCAAATGTAATAAAAAGGAGGATACATAGCGTTTCTTGATGAAACTATATATTCGTAAAGTAGACGATGAACCGGATGACAGCTGAAGAGGTTCTACTGTGTTTATCAATCTATTCAAGAAAATAAGGCAATCCGTTCAATCAAATCTTAGGTATCTTTTATTTTACATCCGCACATTACAAGTTATAATAATGTGCACGTTCTGACATCCGTCGTTTGAGCGGGATGACTTGACTGAGGAATTGTTGAAAAGAATACGCAAAGCAAAACAACTATAATGAGAATTATGCTGATGTAAGGCCGTACCATCGGTATTGCTCTGCAGTGATGCACTGCTCATTGTTAACAAGGTATTGGAAACCATTCGCTGTAGAACATCTCTTGAAAAGATTTAATCGCTCATAAGAACTCACGCCGAACATGAAGTACATGCAGCTTGTAGTAGTGGTTAAAGATGACGTGGTATAAAAAGGCGGAAACGGAGCTGAAAAGACTGAAGAATCAAGTTGAAAAGATGCAGGCAGTTACCGACGTATTCTGTTTATTGGATGAGTGGTTATTCATTGTTATGGCTGGAACGCCACCATTGCAGCCCGGATGCAAGCCGTAAAAGCGTAACCAAGTTATTGATAAAATGCAAAGTGGTTGTAATTTTGCAAGGATATTGCATCGCTTGCAGTTCAATAACAACAAATCTTTTTTCCACAAGGAGGGTTTCCAATGGTTGACCAAAACTTTGAAGGCAGCGGCTATTTAGAATTCGAAGACGAAACGGCAATAACAATATCAATAAAGATGTTGTTCAACTGGTGAAGGTCGTGAGTATGTGCAGTTCTTGTAATACGTAATAAGACGAAGAGGCAGACCACGAAGGTCAAGATGACACACACGATCTTGGCTACATCGAAAATGAAGAAGGGCGTGAAGTACACAAAATTTTTAGATGAAGAAGATGAAGTTTTGAGACTCTAGTAAATTAAGGAAGAAATGGAAGATGAAGAGAAGAAAGCTTTTGAGAATCGCGTATGGTCTTTTGACAATACGCTATTTTTTATTTGTTATATATTAAGATGCCCTATAATATGATAATGTCCTTTTATATAGGGGAAATATGGACTTTTATGGTATAATAAGATGATAAATACTGTTATGTTACAGAAAGGAACTCAACGTCGTGAGAAAAAGCCTTAAGATATATTTTTTAACTTTTTATTGGTTGTAGTGTATTAATCATCGCAGTGGTTTGGAGTTAATTTGATGAAAGCCAAATAATTTTATGCAAGATGACAGTACACAGGTACTTGCTCATCGAAAAAAGGGCAGACTGTACTGAAATTGCAGACATGCTCACTTATGAACGAGGTCTTATTCGTTCCACAAGGATTTAAGCTTTGGTTATATTTGAGCGGTACCAATGAGGATAAACTCTCAAACTGGTCACTATCAAATTCCTCAACAAGGTAACCAAAGAGAACCTTACTTTATTGCGCAGGAAGGTCATGAATCTATTCGTTACAATTCGAAGGATACACAGTTGGTGATATAGCTATCGTTTCAAAAATCAAATTATGAAGGCAGCGATTTAGCAGAAGCAGACCTTTGACACCATATCCATAGATGCAAAGGTGGGCAAGGACTGCTACACATCCGGTAGAGGCTTTCATTCCTGGCTACCTTTGCTGAATTCGTAGGTGCAACGCCACGTGCAGTGATTCAAATGATGGCTGACGAAAATGACGTTACTCACACCGGCTGTGAAGAAAACAAATTCGCTCAAAGTCAACATGAGTGGCTCGCGACTTTTGTAACATATGGCATCATTGTTGAACGTGAATCTTTATTTGATGCAGACTGTCCAACAATTGCAGGGTATTTAAAAACGGTTAGCCCAGGGTATTCCATTGTCAAATCTGGATGCGACAATTTCCTGCGTACCAGGTTAAGTGCGAAAAGAAGATGTAACTATTGGAGATACACAATTACAGCTCACAATACATATGTATCCAAAGGTTTGCCACCTGGTCCAATTGCGAAACCCTGGTAAAAAGCATTAGATGCAGTCTTGCATTCTGAAGATACAGATTATTTATACTTTTAGAAAGCGGATAAAGATGGACATAACCACTTCTCTAAAACATATGAAGAACATATGGAAGTTCATAAAATCTATGGTAATGATACGATAGGCATCATCCTCTAATACAGAGGCCGCAGTACAAGCTGGTCCCAACCAGTGACGTGCGTTGTGGCAAACGACAGAGCCTAACCACAAATTACAGCTCTGAAGAAGTGGTGGAAGCAGACTCATTATGTTAATGTGGAACCCACGTGTCAAACATACACCGACAACGGTTCCAGCTGCTGAAATTCCAGCACCAACACCAGCTCCATCAAAGCACCAGCTCAATTCGGCACTAGCAACTCAACATCTACCTTAACTTGTGCAAAAGCTGACCAACACCTGCTCCAGAATCTATGCAAAATGTTGCACCGTACACAACAAGAATCTCATATTGAAGTAAAGCCAGCTGAATCGCATCGTTCTACGTTGGTAGTTCCAGTGGTAATAGCAATAAAGTCATGTAGAGATTGAATCTACTTTCATGACATTAAATGATATTTTAAATGAACAGTGTATTTACGCGATGATTAATGATGTACCGATTCTACGAGAATCCGAGGTTCATCTCTTTGAAGAATTAATAGGTTTGTACCGGCTCACCTCTGTGTTAGAGGTGGCACCGCTATTGGTTACTCTGTTTTATTGATGGCTCCGCCACTGATAAAGAGGAGGGACATATTACATCTATTGAACTAGATGATGTGCGTCACGAAATGGCGAAACATTATATTAACCAATCTGATTATGCTCAGATACAAATTACATTGTTGAAAGGCGATGCGTCTCAAGTCTTAACGGAACTCACGAATATGATCTAGTATTTTTAGATGGTCCCAAAGGACAATATCTTAAACAATTAGAACTCATTTTGCCTCATGTGAAAGAAGGAGGCGTTATCCTTGCAGACAATGTACTTTTTAGAGGCTATGTAAGAGGCGATAAGGAGCCGCCAAAACGGTTTAAGACTATCGTAAAACGGTTAAAGGAATACTTAACGTATGTTGAAAATAAAGAATTGTTTAACACCACCATTCATCCAATGGGTGATGGCATGAGGTGGAGTGTGTGAAAGGGCACAACAACAATGGCAGAACATTTTTATGGAATTGCTTTGTCCAGCCGGTAATATGGATGTTTAAATGGCGATCTCGCTAGTGGTGCGGATGCTGTATAATGTGCAGGCAAACGTTTTGGCTTGCGCGCAGGTAACTCTAATTTCTCCGACGAGGAATTAAAGGAAGCTGTAGAATTCGTACATGCTCATGGTAAAAAACTCCATGTTACATGTAATATCATTCCTCATAATGAGGACTTTTGAAGGTTTAGAGGACTATTTGAAATTCCTTGAAAGCATCGGCGTTGATGCGATTATCGTAGCCGATATGGGTATCTTTAGCTCTTAAACGCGTGGCTCCAGGCCCTGAGCTTCACGTGCGCACACAAGCATCTACAAACAACCGGCATACAGTGCAAATGTGCAAAGAACTGGGGGCCACACGCGTCGTAGCGGCTCGCGAAGTATCCTTAGCAGACCTTAAAGAAAAGTGAAGGATAATGTAGATATCGAAATCGAACTTTCTCGCTACATGGTTCCATGTGTATTTTTCACTCTGGCGTTGCCTTTTGTCTAACCACATGACAGGCAACTGCTGATATGAACCGCGGTCATCGTTTCATCTTTGCCGTTGGAAATATTCCCCTTGTTGAATCCAACCGACCTGGTGAATATTATCCAATTGAAGAAGATGAGCATGGCACATATATCTTTAACTCTAAAGACTTGTGCTTGATTCACCGCATTCCTGATTTATATGAAGCTGGTATTGATAGCCTTAAAATTGAAGGACGTATGAAATCCGTTCACTATTGTGCAACAGTAGCAAAGGTATATCGTACAGCTATCGATACATATCTTTGAAATAGCTGCAAGATTGGTATGTTCGACCAGAATGGATTGCAGAATTAGATTTCTCACCGTCCATATACTAGATGGTTGCAGAAGGTCGTCCTGATGAAACAGCTCAAAACTATGGTAACCACCAACACACAAAAGCCATGACTTCATCGGTTTAGTTATGGGCTACAACGAAGAAGAAAAATACGTTGATCTTGAACAACGTAATAACTTCAAGGTAGGAGATAAAGTAGAATTCTGCCAACCTAAAGGGGACCTTGTGGAAACTGTAATTGAAAAAATGACAGACGAAGATGGTAACCCAATCGACGTAGCGCCTCATGCGCAAATGAAAGGTGCATTCACATGGATACACATCGGAGCCATATTCTATGATGCGCCGTGAGTGCAAACCATAAAAGAAGCTAGTAGGTAGTATATTAACGACGAAACATATCTAATGGATGCCTACTATAGACATGTATAGTATTTACATTTTATAGTAATGATGTGTAGGAGGACTTATGAGGGTACATCTTTTAGAACTGAGTAAATCTATCGGTGCATTTACTGATGTACCAGATTTTAGCAACCTCTGGGGAAGAGGCGGTGTGTATTTTCATCTTGAACCGAAGCATACGAACTATATCAATCGCATCATTGAAGGCTATGAATACTTAGGGTGTTAGCGACATCTATTGATGTAAATGGACGTTGTATGCTAAGGTGTACACCTTCAACACGGCCCTTGGCTATTGAATTATTAGCAGTCTATCGGATTATGTCACTATCGAGGATTAATATAATATTTTATAATTACATCAAAACTGTTTTAGGACCTAGTAGAGAAATGAGAGTATATCTATGAAACAATCTATGTTGAAACGTGCATTATTAACAGCTTGCCTTAGTGTTTCTATGGCGAGCGAAGCTATGGCTGGCCCAGTAGGTCCAGTTGTCATTCCTCGCCAGGGGATGAGTAGTTATCAATCATGGTCCTGATATGACCTTCACTGGCAATATTAACTTTGATGTGAAAGCCAAACTAACAATAATTTTATGTTATTCCACTGTGATTCAAATGCTGTATATGGTGCACGTTCAATAAAACTGCTGCGCCAGATACACCATCCCAGCTCACAAACTTACGTGCGTGAAAGCAATAAAAGATGGGGGCGAATGCTTTCACAGAAGCTAGCGATGCTGTGACAAAAAGGTGCTAACTGGAAATGTAGAAACCTTGAAAAACTAACCAGGACGTACAATTGGCAAGCCGTGGTATTCCTGAAAAGCCATTGGCAAAATCAAGCAGCAACTATTAAAGATTCCATTATGCTAGCAGCCAGACCTTCAGTACAACAGAGGTAGGCCGAAAGCACAGAGTTCTACACATGACGGTTCCTATGAATTAAAATTGACTGCTGACACAGGTATTCCTGAGATGCATGGGAAAACAATGCAGCTATAGTCCGTGGTAAAATGGTAGACTTCTGGTGAAAACCTTATGCCTCTAAATGAAGAGGAGAAACAACAATTAGCGGCAAATCCACATAATGCAAATACAATCGTATTCAACCGTGGTATGAGCATGGCAAAATGATTGGTCTCTGCAGCGTACAAGCAAAGTGTACACATATATGACGATCATTATTTGAACCCTCGTTATCGTAGCAAAAGATTACGATGATAACGGTGCTCGTGGTAGGTGGTTATGATGGTATCTAAACAAGATAACCTAACGATGTACTCTTAATATTATACAAAGGCTCTAGACCTTCCAATAGCAAATTGGAAAAGTAATTGGTGCTATGTTATCTACAAACTTCAAACGCTTATAATTTAGCCTCATGATGCGAGCCGTAGTACAGCTACACTGGTTGAAGCGCATATATGGATGGAATCTTAATAAACGGCTCGAGTTTCACAGGTACCCCTTTTAATGGACAACGTAAAGGGGTACATATCAGTTATATCGGGCCGTTTTATATGGTGTGTTTGAAGGCGTTTCTCACTTTATAGGCTTTTTGTAGAAATTTACAGATAAACTGTATTGCTGAATAATTCCTCTCAGTGATACTAGCGATCAGTAAAGTGATGCAAAGGACATCTCATCCTGTGTACCAGAGAGAGGCAGATGCTGAAATGCATACACAGAGTTACTTTAACCGGTTTGTCGAGTCTAGTAGGCAAAACGGTCGCCACCGTTATCGGGCTTAATGAGTGAATTACTATGTATATATTTTTATGGGTAGTTAACTAGGGTGGAATATGGTGATCTTTAGTCCTTGTTTGTAGGGATAGAGGGTCTTTTTATTACTAAAATGTCTATCCTAGTTTATAAATTGGAGTGAAGGAAAATGGCAGATGTAAAAATCATTTTACCCGATGGTAGTGAAGGAATATGCTGCTGGCACTACTCTTTGGGAAGTAGAAACAACATCTAACAGCTTGGCTAAAAAGTACTGGCTGCTAATGTAATGGTGAGTTAGACCTTCGTGAAGAGTCATGTAGATGTTTCTGTAGTTGCTCTTAACTTTGAAGAGATGGGGTAAATACATTTGCGCCACACTGCCGTATTCTTGGCCGGGTAAAGCGTTATGGCATGAGGCTAAATTGGTTATCGGCCTGCACGATAAGGTTGTTTATGATATCGATATGGAATACTTTGACTCCTGAAGAGGAAAATCGAAAAGGTGAGTCGTTTGTAAAGAAATTTGCCTATTACTAAATTGTAGTCTTGTCAAGGCTTATCGAGTTTTTCAAATCTAAAAAAGAATTAAGGTAGAATTGATTGAAGATCTTCCTGAAGATGCTGTTATCTTGCTCAAGGGAATTTCATCGATCTTTGCTGTGACCTCGTGGCATCCACTGGTAAGGAAAGCTTTCAAATTACAAAGTATTGCAGGTGCATACTGGCTGGCGATGAATAAAATGTTGCAACGTTACGGTGCGGCATTTGAAAGGAAGAACTTGATGCAATTTTCATTTGCTTGAAGAAGGGCAACGTGGGACCACCAAACTGGTAGTGTACTGCTTTCGTTATCGAAGAGGTGCCTGGTTTTCATTCTTCTTTTGCCAAGGTATTACTGCAACGAATTGAAAACTTCATGTAAGTTCATGAACGGATTTCGAATAATATTAACTGACACCGTCATCTTAATAAACAATTGAAGATCTGGTCACTGGTTCATTATCGTGAAATATGTATATTACAATGGTGATGATGAAGAATATGCAATTAAACAATGAACTGCCAGTAAGTGGTATCTTGTTTACAAAATGAAATGTATTCGTACCGTGACTTCCATTGCTATGCTGAACTTGGTTGTTCACTGTCGTGAATTATCTGGTGCGGTTAATGGCTTATTCGGCGTTCTGCCAAGATGATGCACGTATTTATGTTGCCAGGAACAAATGCAATCTGAATTGATGAAAGTTATTCGGGTTGTTCGATCGTATCTGTAGTCAATTGGATTTGAGTAATTACGTTGAATTGTCTATTAAACGACAGAATGCAATGGGTGATGATGCAATTTGGGGAAGCAGCTACAGAAGTATTACGTAATGCTATCGGAAGCAAAATTCATTGATTATTTAACCCTGGCGAGCGGTGCGTTCATGGTCCTAAACGACATCATATTGAAGATTCCTTTGGCACGTGGCATGTGGTACTATTCAATTGGATATGTACTTGTTTGAACGTTTCAAAAGAATATTGGCGAAGATGGTCAAACATCGTACTATCATGATTCACCGTGCATGTTTGCCCATGGAACGTTTCATCGGTGTTTTGACTGAATGCTATGGTGGTGTATCTCAGCTTGTTGGCTCTTTTTGAGGTTAAGATCTTACCATTCTGAAAACACGTTAACATGCTAAGGAATTGGAAACAATGCCGTGACTATGTTCGCAGAATTAACGATCGTGGTGAAAAAATTGGTTATAAATCTGCAAAGCACAAATGGAAAAAGTTCCTTACATGTTGTTGTGTGATAAAGAGTGGAAGACATCAGTTAACGTTCGTAAACACGGCGGTGATGAATTGGGTTCAGTTCCATTCGAAGATTTCTTTAATTCTATTAATTGAAATTAAAGGAGCATTGTTTTGTTTTTGTGGTGGTTGTTGTTTGAATTGTTATTCTAATTTTTATTGCATCTAGTTTATTTTTATTGATAAAAATAACAGTTAAATTTTGCACATATTATGATAGCTTTATAGATTTATTGGTGTTGAGGAGTTATTGGTTGTATAGTGGGGTTGTCTCTTTTAATTATTCTGTGAGTAGCGAAAGGATACTATGAAGAAGTAAATTCATATGGTTGGAGCTGTTGTGGTTCCTCTATTGGTTGTGCTATGGATGGTTTTGATTTTGATTTTAGGCTTTATGTTGAGCTTGATTTCTGAGATTTGGGTTTGACCACCGGTCGCGGTGGTTCGTTGACGTGGGACACGGTTGCGCTGTAATGGTGGTTTTTCTTTGGTATTGTCAGATAAGTTTGGTCGGTTGGTGTTTTGACATGGACTTTTTATTTGTTGAGGTTACTGGCTTGTGCTTTGTGCTGAGGGGACTTCTTATATATCGTCAGTCGCAGTTGTTTAGGTGAATGGTATTGGTATGGCATTCGCTGAAGCGCTTGGCCTGCACAGCATCGTGTGCAAAGCGACGAGTTATGTTGCTATTGGTTGGCAGTTGGGCGTTGCGCTGCTTTGTTAACACCATTGTTCATCTTTGTCTTTGGTGGCGTGGTATGTTTATGAGTTGGTATTCCTGCATTTGTTGCTGGTTATTCCGTGTGAAATTACATATGACAAGAAATCTTGTTCAAGTAAAAGAAATTAAAGAGTAACTATACGAACTCTTCGGGTTATTAGTAGATGTAAGAACTACAAATATTATCTATTGGTGTTGTGTTTTAACATCTGTTCAAAACTTTGTTATTACGGTATTATGATTTGGGCTAACTTTTTGGCAATTGTTGGTTTTCCTTACAAAATCTGGTTTGTGGACTGCGGTTACTGTTTGTGGCATGATGGTTGGTATTTGGTTGTTTTGGTCGATTGGCTGATAAAATTGGTTGTAAACTAATATTTATCTTGTTCCAAGTATGTGTTGTGGCATCTATTTTGATTTACTCTCAATCTGATCTGACCGTAATGCATATTTGCCGGTGCTATCTCAGGCGCCTCTGTAAATGGTGGCGATGGTGGCTACGGGGCTTTGATGGCAGAAGCCTCACCCAACAACCGCTGCCTGTGCAACGGCTCAAAAACGTACTCATTTAATATCGGTCGCCAGGCGGTTTTTAGCCCAATGGTAGTAGGTACGATCATCTCTCATGTACACTCTACCAAGTAGCAATTGCATTCCCAGCTATTATCTGCTATTACCAGATAGCTCTAGCAAACTCGTACTCTTAATCCCTGAACCTAAAGGTAAAGAATTAGAATAATATAGTGACACTAAAAGTGCTCCGTCTCATGACAGAGCCTCTTTGGTTTATATATGATTGTTACGAGGCACAGTAATATGCGGACCCCAATCCAGTGCCAGTATGTAAGGGCAAATACGAGCATCATTACATAGCCAATAATTAGTCAATGGAATGCCTGTAGTCATAAATGTTTTTACGTCGAATGTATCTGATACCGTAAGCTACCATGCCTTGTGGTAGAGTTTACTGGTAATACTAGACCGAAGCAGATTGCATATTGCATGCATTGTCTAAGTGATGACAGTCCTTCTGCGGAATGTCCCATAACGATAGAGATTACGATAGGAATCATAGCAGAAGAGAGGCTGTGGCTGATGCAAAGCCCAAGATGGATTAAAAATCAAAGAAGGCAGCCATATATGCAATCAATACAGAATACGCTCTGCTGTTCTCAAGAGAGAAAGGCATTACGAATACTTGAGCGAGCCAGGTGGCTGCTTTCGTAGTAATACGCACCAAGACCGATACCGGCACCAAACATGATGATCGATCCCCAATCGATGTTGGATTGGGCAAATTTCCACTCTAGAAGCAAGATTAGGGAAGAAGAACAAGTGCAGCTGGTGATTGTTAGAGGTTGTAGTATCGATAGGTAATACCCGTCGCCCGGCTAGACAGACCAATAGAAATACATAATAGTCATCGGTATCATTGGACCCGATTTTCTGACGCATTTAGCGAGTTGTACATCACCAACCCAGGCTCTTTGACTCAGGTTTGATAAGCTGCGTTACAAAGTAGTAATAAACCATAATGTATGGAGAACGGCGCAGCTGCTGTAGCCAATCATCCAGCTTATAGATGTGTTCATCTGAGTTTGCATAAACCCAACAGCTACGAGGTTTTGAGCTGCAGCTTTTGAATCATAATATTCCAGAACGTATCTGCCTGTACGGCCGCTACTATGAGAGAGCTGCTAGCGACTTTTACGTTCAATGCCTAAGTTTTCAACGATACCATAATAATCGGGCGACAAGCACAGCCGTTGCACTCGGGTACGAAAGAAAAAGCTAGAATAAGGACCTGTAATAATAACAACACCCAAATAGATGCGGCTTTACCTTTAGTACCTACACCAGACAATACGAGCATGGCTATGCGACGATCGAGGACCCGTTTACTACTAGCTAGAAATAAACATGCAGCACAGACGAATCATGCAAGGAGAAGAATAACCTGAAATAATTAGTTTTAAAGACTAGCTGTAGCCCATAGCTTTTCGCTAGCGCTTCTGGATTTTGAGAGAAAACCATAGTAACAAGGCTGTGAGCGTAATCATAGAGCACTTACCGGATAGAGGATACAGCTGACGTCATCCATAAGATGATAGCAAAGCGAGGACACCAATCATACGATGACCACCGGTAGATAATGTTTCTGGTGGTGGTAATACAAATGCCACCGAGAACAATGAAAGGAGAATAAGACCTATATTTTGAATTGTTGTAGCGCCTTTTGGAGGCGGAGTAGTTGTTACACTCATAATAGAAACCCTTTCAATTTGTGTAATACGCTATTACTGCATACAATATCTAGTTAAACCATATACTAAACTATGCTATACAGTATACCAGTCTATAGTACACCAGTTAGATAATACTCAGTTAGATAATACTCTAGTCAGGTAGACATATTTATATACATATTGTATCGTATTTTTCTATAGAATTAGCGATAATTATATCAAGAAATATTGTATACATAAAGGGGATAGGTGTCAGTAAGTATACCTATATGAACTTATAATCTCTGTTATACTAGTAAGAGTTGTAATACATAAATCATGTGAGCAACCCCTAGATTGCTGTTGACTCACCATCTAATTTGTTATTATAATTAAGTAATTTATGAAGCCAGAGGCCATCCGCCACTCACCCAATACCAAGAAGTATGAGGTTACTATGAGAACTCTATTCGATGGTGTTTTGCCGTCCGTTTTTATTCTCTTGAGGTGAACGCTATGTAGCGGATACACCACGCATTAATGAAGAGATTCGTGCTCGTGAACTTCGTGTCGTAGGTCCTGGAAACGAACAAATCGGTATTATGTCTGGCCGTGAGGCATTGGCATTGGCTGAAGAAACAGCATCTGATCTTGTGGAAATTGCACCTAACGCTAAAACCACCAGTAGCTCGCATTATGAACTACGGTAAATATCGTTATGAACAACAAAAACGCGAGAAAGAAGCGACAAAAATCGTAACTTTGAAAAGAAGGTTACGTCCACATATTGAAGACCATGACTTTTTACGTAAAAATGAAAAACGCATCCAAATTCTTGGGTGGAAGGTAACAGGTAAAAAGTAACCATCATGTTCCGCGGTCGTGAACTTTCACATCCCTAGAACTCAGGCATGGCATGGACACGTTTTCTGCTGATAGAACTCAAAGAAACAGCGTCTATTGAAAAAGCAGCTAAAGTTAGAAGGTCGTAACACGATCATGATTTTAGTAAGTAACTAAGGTATTGGGAGGATTATATTATGCCAAAAATTAAAAACTCGATCGCGCAGCGCTAAACGTTTCGCAGTAACTGGTACTGGTGAATTCAAGCGTGCGAAAAAGCTTTCAAAAGCCACATTCTTGAGAAAAATCTCCAGCTCGTAAACGTAATTTACGTAAAAGCTACATTGGTTGCAAAAAGCTGACCACAAACGCGTAGCTAAATGCTTACCATACGCTTAATCGTTAACTATTAGATCGATACATCGTAATTTGGGAGGAATATACAATGGCGAAGAGTGAAAAAGGGCGTTACAGCTCATGCGTCATAAAAAGATTTTAAAATTAGCTAAAAGGTTACCGTGGTACACGTTCCCGCTTTGTTCAGTGTCTAACGAAACAGTAATGAAAGCGTTGTACTACGCTCGTCGCTGAAATCGTGCGAAAAACGCGAATTCCGTCAATTGTGGATCGCTCGTATCAACGCAGCGGCTCGCATCAACGGTACAACTTACAGCCGTTTCATCGCTGGTTTAGCTAAAGCAGGCGTTGAGTAAACCGTAAAATGTTGGCTGACGGCGAGTTAACGATGCAGCAGCATTCGCTAAGCTTGTTGAAGTAGCTAAAAAGCAGCTAATAGCTAACAATACCGCACTGAGGACTCTCTTTAGAGGTCTTTTTATGGTAGAAAGTAATAGATTATCAATATTTTTACATAATATGATTATCCTATACACAGAATATGTGTGATAAATATTGAAGAGAATTGAAATAATGAAAAAGTTATTTTCTATGTTTATTGTTAGCATGTATAGTAATGCCATTACAGATCAAAGCCATATCGATGGAAGCTATTAAAATGATAAGAATAATATTCCTATTCTTACAGGGGAAAAATGCCATTACTATTTTTGTAGATAAGAGTTCCATTAAAAGAATAGAAGAAACCAGTTTATTTATAAAGCACAGGCGAGTTGTATATGGGGTTGAAATAAATAATAGTCGTAGAACTAACTCATATATTCACAGGGGTTTTGAGTTACTTATCGTTATGATATAAACCATTCTGTAGCCAGCGTATTACGTACTCACAGTATGCTGAGACTATCTACTCCTCATATGCTAAAACAAGCTAGCTCTGGTATCAAATTAACGATAAATAGTGTGGAAGATTTTAATTACTGAAGGTGTAGCCTTGAGGAATTTCGGTAATATTCCAGAACAGATACGTTGATGTAGCTGCGTGATCCTAAATATATTGTAGGTAGTATATCTTTAAAGAAGCTATGGTACAGCTGAAAATATGACTCTCTCATAAGAAATAAGATAAATGAGTTTATGGAAGTAGCTAAAAACGCTTAATAGCATAATAATACAGATTAAGGACTCTCTTTGGAGGTCACTTTTTGATATGTAAAAAGTATGATATAGCTACATTTATGATTTGAGTGAAATACTAAATCGTTTTGGCTGTTTTATAAAGTGAAATAAACTATCAAAAAGTAAAATATAAAGGAGTTTATTATTAGCGCATAGATACACATAGTAAACCTATTTAAAGTGCTTGTAAAAGGAGGCATTATTATGGAATCTTTAGCTATATGTACCTCTATGTTGGGTGTTATGTTAACTGTACCAACGTGTGCAACTGTTATTACAGGCAGTCAATCAGATGATAAAATTTAGATTTAAAGTATCCTTTAGTTTATACAGAACATCTTGTATGCTCAAAAGAGTTATTAATACAGATATTGCAAATTATGTACTCGAAGCAAAGGATATGTAATACAACCAACATATTTATCAAGTTTCTCAAAACTATAAGGTTACCTATGAGGATAGTCAAGTTGTTTCAATCCTACTAACTACCTAGTATTACTACCTGGAGCTGCTCATGGTATGTATAATAGCAAGAGTCTTGTATATAATAAAAGTAACAGGTCAACGCATTCCATTATATAACTATATAAATTGCGAATAGCACAATTGGATAACGGTTTTACGATCCCATGTATTACAGTTATTATACAGGTAATCATATAAAGGCATATTCAAGTGGATGGAGTGTAAAAATAGCTAACCGATAACTATTGCTTACGTGGTAAAGGGAACATTGATCCTAGTTTACCAACCATATGAACTAGGTATCGTACATGCAGCTGGTAATACCTATATTGGTTTTCACCAAAAGCCATTGAATACTTTAGCAGAATGAACTCTGATAAAGTATGTTGCTATATTGATCCTAACTGTATTTTGATGAGATTAAATAGTATTCTTGCAATATACGACAAAAAGCCTATATTACATTTTTAGTACATAGGCGCTATCATGTTACCATATTATCTTCTAAATCCGCCATCACTCTGGTATTAGAGTTTGGACCGCAATAATTTTTGGTTGTTATTGGTGCTGGTGCTATAGTGAGTATTGTTCAGTATTGTTATCAGGGTTGTATTGTGTGTTAGTGTTGCAATTGTACTGAGAGTTATTGCATACATAATCGTAAGCAAATCCAGTAGATACAACGTATGTTACGCCTAAAGCAGTCATGATGAGTATACGTTTTGTAAAATTTCATAAAGTAATTACCTCCTTGTTCCTATATATTTATATTATACTACTATGAGTCAAATAAAATATGATATTCTATATATATAATATTGGGGGAGACATTATGTGAAAGGATGAGGTTTATGATGAAACGTGCGTTAATGCAAAGCTGCACTATGTTTTAGTTTTGTGACATTAGGTGGCCAAACAATTGATATTAATATACCAGGTGCGGATCCTACAATATCAGAGGATGCATATCAGAATTATCGTAAGACTGGTAATGAAGTCAAAAAGACTGAAAATATTATAGCTAATCAGATAGAGATGAATACTACTAATAATATGCTACAAAAATGGACACTAGATGAGTTTCTATACTTTTACAAAAGAATTGTATCATTCTACAAAACAGTCTTCTTCTGTTTTTATTCTTAAGGATAATGGGAGCAAATATCAAGATTTACTTTGCCAGAGAGTAGCCAGTTTCAGTAAAACTATAAAAGGGATCCATTAACTACAGATGTTAAAAAGGAAATTTTCGTTTAATTGAGGCAGCCTACATTATACTATTCATGAGTGGTGAAAAGCCAAGCTAAGGGAAAAATTCGTTCTCATATCCTACTGTTAGAAATGCTACATGGGAGATTGGGCAGACTAAAAGTGGAGCTTTAGAAGGCTATTAACTTTTGGTGTGAAATCTGATTCTTCGCTGTCTTATTATATTAGTTATGATTTGATTAAGAAAAAGGAACTAGAACTATTAAGACACATGATCAGGAGTACGTGTATAAAGAGGCTAATGTCACCATTTGAGTTAATTATGTACTACCTGCAATTGAACCAACAAAACAAATACTTTCAAAAACAAAACCAATAACTATTAATGATTCACGTTCAAACGTTAAAATCAAGTGATTTTAGTGTATCATGGTCACGATAAGTGATGCAATTTATATCTATGATGGTAAAAATATCGTGAAGGTATCATGGTGAGAGAAATTAAAAACCGGAAGAGTTGGCTAATCGTCATCAAATTAATTATAAATTGATACGATTCTTCATTATATATAAGCCATATTCTGATTTTAAGCCAATTCAATACGCAACAGTTTGGAATGAGTAGCTGCTCCTGCTATGTATGGAAGTTGAACGATCTGCATCTAGAATGTACATTCAATCACTATATGATGATAAATATTTATATACTCACTTTATAATGGCTCGAGTTTGAGTATAAAAACACCATCAAAAGACTTACGCGATATAGTTCAATATGTAGACAATGCAAATGACAAAAGATAAATACGCTAAAAGCCAAGCTGGATGGGAGCTATGCCTAAAGGTATATATGAAAAATCATCTGGAAAATAAGGGAAAAATGATGAATCGTAATGATTTGATTAAGTATTTACAACAAGAATATATCTGTGATCGTGATTATCCGTAGGGATAAATACCTGATTATATCATTATTCGGCGTGAGATATAATCAAAAATGGTTTGTTGGAATTTTTACCGTTAAGGGTTATCAAGTAGGTCTGGAAACAAAATAGAACTCATGGATGTAGTCAATCTAAAATGTAGAAATTGGTTTGATTCCAAACCTAATTCATGAAAAGAATCTATCCTGCCTATCATATGAATAAACGCTACTGGATATCGGTAGATATAGAACGGTATGAAGATATAGAGAAGCTAAAGATGATAGTAGACATGAGCTATAGACTGGTTGGTAGAGTGAAAATAACTGGCTATGCTTTGTAGTCAGTTATTTTTATAGATATTATTGGAACAAGAATTATGTTATTATGAAAAGAAACATGTAATCTATTATATGGAAATGCATATGATAACAGGAAATTAAGAATAAAGTAGATAAGATATGGGAAAATGTCTGGGCAGCAGGCTGACAAATCCTTTATCTGTAATCGAGCAAATTACATATTTGATGTTTATACGTGCATTGGATGATCAGAAATTAATAATATTCGTGAGTAGACTTTACTTGGTGCGGATGTGAAATTAATTTTCCCAGAGTCGGATATTGGCCAAGCTATGCGTTGGAGTAATTTTAAATTTAGAAATGCTGATGAAATCTATAATATTGTTTCTAACTTTGTATTCCCAGCGATTAGGCTATGAAAGCATGAGAAATTGCCGAATTTCGATGAGCATGGTAAGTTAATACCAATTCCTGATACTGATGAAACAAAGGATGGTTTTGATTTCTTTGCTGAAAGCATATGTCTACTGCTACGTTTATAGTTCCGACTGCTACAAGTGCTGGAAAAAATTATTACTGGATTAGATGATTTTATATACTCATGACATTTGACAAATTTAGATATGCAGGTGACTCTGTATGAATATATGCTTTCAAAATTATCTACAGCTGGAACGAGATGGCCAATTTAGAACACCAGCATATCGCGAAATGATGGTTAAGTTATTAAAGCCTACACCACAGGATATAATTTGTGATCCTGCTTGTGGTCAGCTGGATTTCTGGTGTGTCTGCTGCGGAATATGTTTCGAGGCTAATCACTAGTGAAAAATGGATAAAGATGATTGGAAACATTATGAAAGTAACATGTTTAGTGGATTTGATACAGATACAACAATGCTTCGTATTTCTGCAATGAACTAATGTTACATTCTATCAAATATCCTCAGGTTGATTACAAAGATAGTTTATCAAAACAAAATGATATACATGATTCATATACTATTTGTTTAGCCAATCCACCTTTTAAGGGAAGTTTAGATGCAGCAACAGTTCATGGTGATTTACGCAGTATAACCAATAATACAAAAAAAACAGAACTATTATTTTTGGCACTGTTTTTAAGAATTTTTGAAAAAGGTGGTACTTGTGCTTGTATTGTACCTGATGGGGTTCTTTGAGTTCATCTAAAGAGCACATGTAGCTTTACGAAAAGAAATTATTGAGAACCATCATTTGCGTGCTATTATATCCATGCCTTCGGGGGTTTTTAAACCTTATGCAGGGGTGTCTACAGCGATTATGATTTTTACAAAAACTCAAGCTGGTGGAACCGATAATGTTTGGTTCTATGATATGAAAGCAGATGGTTTTTAGTTTAGATGATAAACGACAACCTATTGAGAACAATGACATTGCTGATATTATTGATCGTTTTTGAACATATTGATAGTGAAAGTGACACGGAAGCGTACTGAACAAAGCTTCTGGTAACTTCAAACAAGAAATCGTGGATAATGGATATGATTTATCTATTAATAAATATAAAGAGATTGAATATATCCGGTCGAATATCCTCCAACTAGCGAAAATATTAGCTAATATTAAAGCTTTAAAATGAACAAATCATGGCTGATACAGCCGAACTAGAACGATTATTAATGAATAAATTCATATTTGGAAGATGAATGAATATTTCAGAGTTTTGTAAAATTTATGCTGGAACTGGTTTTCAATCAGAGTTTCAGGGAAAAAAGGATGATAAATATCCATTTTATAAGGTATCAGATATATCGGCTAGTAATGCTCAACAAAAAGATATTTTTAGCAGTGCTAATAATTATATTGATGAATTTGATGTATCCATGTTAAAAGAGGCAACATAATACCTGCTGGTACGATAGTTTTGCAAAGATAGAGTGAAGCGTTAAAGGATTAAATCAGAGAGCTCATTACATCCTGTGAGTGTTTGATTGATAATAATATCATGGGTATAAAGCCTGAGTGATAATATTATTAATTTGCTATATTTCTATTACTATCTATTAAAAATAGATATGATTCGTTATTCTGAGTCTACGACACTTCCTTCAGTAAGAAAATCAACTATTGAAATAGAGTTAAAATACATCACCAATTGATGTGCAAAAATAAAAGGTATCAATATTAAATCTTTTGTCATGAAACAATTAAATATAAGGTTGAGTTGCTTTATAATTTGGAGCTATTAGTTAAATCCCGATTTGTTGGTTGTTTGGTGATCCAGTTCTTAATGAAAAAGAGTGGATTTAGACTGGTCTTGGTCTGTTTGCCAATCTATTTATGGAGGCGGACATCATCTAAAAATAAATAGAGTATTATATGAACTATTCATGGGTTACCTCAAAAGGATATGAAAAGCGATATTATGAGTTGATTCGATAGACTATATTACACAGGTAGCAATTGATAATAGTTCGACAGTATTCCTCCTGAATCTGTACTAATAGTGATCCGTGGTGGAATTTTAAACACACGTTACCTGTTTTCGTGATAACAAGTCAAGATAACTATTAATCAAGACTTAAAGGCATTAGTTCTGGATGAACGTTGTAAGTCAATATATCTACAATATCTTTTGAAAGCTTTAGAAAAGGATATATTATCTGGTGCTAAGACTGTTACTGCAGATAATATAGAGTTTAACTCTTTGAGGAAGATACTATTCCACTCAATAAATAAACAAATTAAATTTTCACAGATGGTAAATCAAATCAACAAATTGAAATCTGATGTACAAAGTCTATAGATGAGACTCAACTTTTAATGGATTCATTTAATGCAAGAATATTTTGGTTAACATTCATTTGGTATACTAATATAAAAGAAAAGAGGTATACCCTATGCAACAATTAATTAATGATATTCTACATGATATGAGTGAGTTTTATCTGCTAAAAGAGTATATGCTTTACAAGATTGTTTTACAAAACTAAATACACAAAATAATCAAACATATCCATATGCTAATATTGAGTATATGGATATGTTTATTCTACTAAAAAGAATTGAAAGGCTGTTCAGAACGAACTTTTAGCTTATTATAAAAGCTACTATTGAACATATACTTAGTGTAATAGTTACGCCATTACGCAGAGTTCAAACTGATGATTTGAGAGCGTATTTGGCAGAATATCAATTAGAAATAGTGTAGTAAAACCACTATAGATAATATTAGAAGAAATCTTTCTAGCTTTTTCTCATGGCTTGAGGCAGAAGATTATATAATTAAAAGTCCAATTAGAAGAATCCATAAAATTAGAACAGGTAGTAAAAGTTAAAGAAACTTTGTCTGAAAGTGCATTGAAAAACTTCGTGATTCATGTTTACATATTCAGTGACTTAGCAATGATAGACCTTTTTGTACTCACCAGGCATTCAGTAGGTGAATTAGTGAACATAATATAGGGATATAAATTTTTGAAGAAAGAGAATGTATTGTTTATGGTAAAGGAAATAAACAACGTAAGAGTTTATTTTGATGCTAAATCTAAAGTTCATCTTAAAGCAATATTTGGAACAAAGAAATTGATTATAATGAAGCATTATCTGTTACATTAGATGAGTCCTTTTGAAAGATTAAAAAATTAGTGGTGTAGAAAATTAGACTTAGAAAGTTAGGGTCGATTAGCTTCATTAGATCAGAGGTACATCCTCATAAATTTAGACGGTCCATGGCAACAAGGGCTATTGATAAAGGCATGCCCATTGAACCATTACGCAAGTTATTAGGGCATCAACAAATTGATACTACAATGCATTGTGCAATGGTTAACCAATCCAATGTATAAAAATATCTCTGAAAATTTATCGGATAATCAAAATTCATATTTGGTGAGATGATATGTATTTACAAGACCTTGTTGATATTGTAATGGGACAATCGCCTGACTCAAAGTTCTATAACTATGATAAAAATAGGACTTCCTTTTTATCAAGGAAAGAACAGATTTGCAGTAGATTAAAATCTACCACGCCTAAAATGTGGTGTAGTAAATCTAAAAGGAGGCTAAACCTAACGATATCTTGATTTCGAGTTAGGGACTCTGTCAGAGATCTAAACATAAATATTGAGCAAAGTTGTATTGGTAGAGCCGCTGCAGTAACATGTAAATCTGATGTTGATATGATGTACATATATTATCATTTAAAATATTTAAAACTACTCAATTAAAACATATATCAACGGAGGAACATTTTAGTCTAGTAATCGTAGTCAGTAGAAAAATTTAAATATTAACCATAAATCCTATGCTGAACAAATTAAGATTAGTAATATTTTACCAAGTTGTGCAACGGCAGATGAGACATTAAAGAAAATTTATTGAGATTGTATGATTTACTTATCAAGATCGATTTGTTGAAATCTTTGGAGCATTTAATATAAATGCGTAATGAGTGCAATACAATAAAATTTGCATTTAGTCAAACAAAATAACATTATATGAAGAGACATGGTTTGGTTGATTTAAAATTTAGATATAGGATTAAGTCTAATACTGGAGAAATAATGAGAAAAGTTTATATAAATAGACACAAATGTACCAACATCAAGTATTTCTTTTTAAAAGAGCACTGATTCTTTACTCTAAACTTAGGACCTGTATTTGAATAAAGTAGTTGTGCTGATGAAAATGGATATGGTGACAAGTCTGAATTAATGTCCATTGAATTCATATAAAAATGGTTTTAACTGCAGAGTATTTAGCTATATTTACGCTCAAGATAGTTTTGTAGAATATATTAAAAAGATAAAGTTACCGGGTGCTAAGATGCCGCGTGTTTGCTATGGATATGTATGAAATATAGATGTATTATTCAACCCAATTATATCTCTCCAGGAGCAATTTTCAGTTTTGTAAATCAAATCATCAAATTGAAATTTTGCTCAAATAGTGTATAATTAAACTAAGTATTATATAAAACAGATGAAGTTATATATGAGAGTTATATATAGCTAATTTTGATTTTCTTAATGGGATAGTTGAATATAAAGTTTTTGCAGATGCAGACTATTGAGGCAGAGCGTGTATTTTCACTCCTCTCCAGCTATGTGTACAATTGGTTGTCGTAGAGGCATTAGAGTTAGCTGTTAAAGTGGGTATATACTGCAGATACTAGCATGATTATGCCTTATAAAGATAATCTTCAATCACTTTTTACATACAAAATCCTTTAAAGATGAGTTGCCAGAATCTTTGTGGCGCAATTACAACCAATTGTAAAAATGGGTAATTTGGCTGTTCATTCCGACACTAAATTTTACAAGAACAGCGATTATTTCACTACAAGCATTATTCAATTTTTATTGAATGGATTGATTATTATTATGGTTATAACTATATGTAGAGCGTACATTTGACGAGAGATGCAATTCCTAAGACTATAGTTCCAGTTGATGTTAAGAAAAATCAAAAGAGCAAGAAAGTTTGATTGCTCAAAATGCCCAACAAATTGAAAATCTATATTTAGAAAATTGAAAAAGCTTTCAAAGCTATTATCTTCCGCAAAATCTGAGCATGTTTTAATGCGTAGTTTACCTAAAGTACCTGAAACAGAGGCTGAAACACGTAGGTGTATAATTGATGTCGATCTTAAATTAATGGGTTGGAATTTTGACGGACCTAATAAAAATGTGATTGAAGGTTTAAAGTTTCAAAATCCATATGTTCTAGGTGGCTCAAATCTTAGTGTTGATTATGTATTAATGGGGCGTGATGGCAAGCCTCTTGCATTAATTGAGGACTAGAAAACAAGTCGTGATATAAATGATGGTAAGACACAGGCATTAGCTTATGCAAATGCATTAGAACGTGAATATGGACAACGTCCGATTATTTTCCTATCAAATGGGTATGAAACTCATATGTGGGATGATCTTGAATGGAATATGCGGCGTGTAAGTAGTGTATATGGTGAAAGTGACCTAGAACGACTTGTTGACAGTGAAAAATTAGATAAGCCTATTTTAAGTACTATTTCCAATTAATGATGAATTTCAACGCTCTTATCAAAAGGAAGCGATTAGGGCTGTTTGTCAAAATCTCGAAAAATAAGGTTAGACAAAGCTTACTTGTCATGGCTACTGGTACAGGTAAAACTAGAACCTCAGTAAGCTTTAGTTGATGTGCTCTCCCGAAGTAATCAAGTGACGAATGTATTATTTTTAGCAGATAGAATTGCATTAGTAAGTCAAGCCAAAGGATGCTTTTTAGAGAACATTTACCGTTTGCATCATTATGTAATCTTTGTAGTAAAGATGATAAAAATGCTCGAATAGTTTTTCACATGCCTACAATATTAAATGCTATCGAAAATCATTAGATGGAGAAGGTAAACGCTTATTTACTCCTGGTCATTTTTGATTTAATAATTGTAGATGAAAGATCATCGTAGTATTTTTAAAAATATAGAGCCATATTTGAATATTTTGATGCTATTCTTGTTGGTTTAACTGCAACACCTAAATCTGAGGTGGATAGAAATACATTTGACTTCTTTGAGGTTGAAAAATGGAGTTCCTACATATGCATATAGTTAGTGATGAGGGACTATTAAGGATAATACTTAGTTCCATATTATAATTTTGAGATAGAATCAAAGTTTTTAACAGATGGCATTGTTTATGATGAGCTTTCAAAAAGAAGACCAGGAACGACTGGAAGATGAAGCTTTAGGAGCAGGCAGGGAGAATTTAAAGGGATTATTCTGCTACAGAAGTAAATTCTATTATTTATAGTATAGATACAATAGATCATGTTCTAGAGAACTAGAGCAGAACGGTATAAAGACTCATAATGGAGATTCTTTAGGTAAAAACAATTATCTTTGCTCAAAATAAAAAGCATGCTCGATCTAATTGAAGAAAGATTTAATTTGTTATATCGTTCGTCAAAAGGGAAAAAGCACGTGTTATTGTTGGCTCTGATCAACATGCATTACATCTAATCGACCAGTTTGAAATTTTCAGATGGTGAACCTGATATAGCCATTTCAGTAGATATGTTAGATACGGGGATTGATGTGCCAGCATGTGTTAATTTGGTATTTTTAAACGTATAAAAATCAAAAGACAAAATTCTGGCAAATGATAGGGTCGTGGGACTCGACTCTGCCCAGAAGTGAGTTGATAAAAATAATGGTGATTATGTAGGTAAGAAGTACTTCTATATCTTTGATTACTGTAAAGAATTTTGAGTATTTTTGAAATCATACGGTGAGAAGTAAAAGGTAATAGTGCACATTAGGTGAAAAGAATCTTTGCTAAGCGGGTTCAAATCATTGCACGACTACAAACAGAAAAGATATGGTAGTGAAGACTATCAAAAGCTGGCGTTTAGAACTTGTGAGATAAGTGCTATAAAGAAATTACTGATTTAGACGTAACAAAAAGCCGGTCGTCCGTTTACAGTTAAAAATATGTAGATAAATATAGTGTAAAAACGTCATTTGATTATTTATCAAATATTGATGAGCATGACTTAATTACCTATGTTGCACCTTTGATTTGTGCTGACGTTAAAGAAAAATTTGGCACGAGTTTGACAACTTTGTATATGAAGGGATTTTTGAATCTTTTTAATGGTCAATCTATTGACTATTTTAAGAAACGTGTAATAAATCTTTCCAATAGCTTTACTACAAAAATTAGTATTGAACAAATTAGAAAAGAAGCAAGATTTCTTAAAGATAATAAAAGAAGATGCATATTGGCAACTTATTGATACATTGCAGTTAAATGATCTAAGAGAAGAGCTCAGAGATGAGTTCAGTTTCTTGATGTTGCAGAACGTAGAGTTATTATAACACATTACAGATTCAATGTATTAACTAGAGACGGCGACACTCTTGTGCCTGAAGTTTTTGAAGTTATCAAGAAAAAGTTGAGTCTGTTTTCTTAACACATCAAGATCATCCAACAATTCAAAAACTCATTAATAATGAGCCGATTGGTGAATCAGATTATAAAGCATTGGAAACATATTTTACTCATGAATTGGGAAGTAAGGATGACTATGAAAAACGTTTTAAAGGCAAGAGTTTGGACTGGTTGTTAGAGATATCGTAAAAGATGAGCCCACAAGCTGCTGAGAATGCCTTTTTCAGATTTGATTAATAGTAGAATCTATGAATAGTGATCAAATTAACTTTATTAAAACAAGTTATTAACTATATTAGCTGGTTAATGGATATATGGAATCTCTAATATGTTAACCCCTCCATTTGATAGACCATTTTAATTTATGGAAACTGTTTGATCAAGTTGAAGCGGTAGAAATTGCAAATATAGTTAAGCAGATATAACGCACTGCATAAAATAAATTTTATTAGCCATATGTAAGAGACTATGTGGATATACAAAAAGACAGAGTGATTTTCAGCAGAAAGAGGTTACGTAAGGTTACATCAATAATATTCTTGAGAGAAATCCCTATGACATCACTTTTCATATCAATGTTATTAAATATTGAGAAGGTGGAGTTATAGCTATAGATGGTGGATAAATTGGTAGGACGCATTTTGTTCGTCGTAAAATGGCTTGACTTTTGGGCTCTGCTAGCGAAAAATATTGACTGGTGATGTTGAAAACTGTATTAAGTAGAACAACGTACCAATGAACGGAGTAATAAAAGGGCATAAATATAAAGCCTTTTATTATGATGCTTGGAAAGCGTAATCATAAGTCTAACAATCCTATCTACTCTACTACAGAAACCATGACACTTGCTTTTGGTGGGTATTGATTATTTTAACCAAAGAGACAGGTTCCTCTGAAATCGCGCTACTAAAAGGTGCTACATATTGTTAAAGGAGTTACACCGATTGATGCAGATTGGTTTTAAAGCGCAAAAAGAGCTCTCTGGAGATTAATGATGCGACGCAGTGTCGAGACTTGAAATTTATAGAACAGATGGATAGTCGGGTCGACTCTAGACTATATATATGTAAGAGGGGCAATATGATTAAATTAGTTGTATTTATAGATAGGAGCTTGACGCTTCTTGGAAACTGTATTTGCTGTCAGACTACTTGAGATGATAATACGACATTATTTAGTAATGATAGAGTGATGTGCTTTCTCACCGACTTAAAGAGAAATTTCAACATTGTACTACCATACAATACGTATGGAGAGGAGCTTTTGATGGATGGAATGTTGATCAGTTTTATTGATATTCGTTACATTACCTAAGATCACGCTGGAAGAGTATTGTAAATACTTATGGATAGTTCTATATAATGATAGGATTGATGATTTAGCTATCTGTTGTGCTCCAACATTTTGATTTAACACTTAGCAGGAGGTGAGAGCGTTATAATAATCTGGTTAGTGAGTATCTACAGTACAAAATGCTCTTGAAAAGCAGCATAATAGCAATGAGCTTTAGGAAAGCTATCAAGATTTATGTGCTTTTGAGTCTGATCAATTCTTTAGCTGTAAAATTTCCATTCCAGGTGAGAGAGAATATTTATGAGTTTTGTCTGCGTAGACGTTATTCATTTAGTGCGACGATTAATGCTAGATAGAAGTATAGAACATGAGTGCAATTGCATTACTATTTAATGATAATGAAAAGAATAATCAGTAATTATGTAATTTAGTATATATAGAAAAGTAGAGTATTATTATGAAAAAGATTTTAGTGGAGCGTCATCTAAAGAGTGTACATCATGAGATTAAGCAGATCTATAAAGACTTGACGACTTTAAAGGAATTGATGAGCGCTGTTAAGCAAAGATTTAATAAATATGGTTAATTTATTTTCTACATGATCAGTCTGTGATGTTTTGAGTAGGGGTATTTATATGAGAGATGAGAAAGCAGAGCTGTACCAGTACGAGATTTATGGGCCCATGAGCAATATGATTTTTCAGCATGGCTCATAAAAGAAGACAAATCTATCAATTTTGGGAAGATGCATGCCTGTACTGCCATAGAAACTGAGCGGTTTATAGGCTCCATATAGATGTGTGATATTGTAGCTAAGGATGATAATAATGAAGGTAAGATTGTTATTATTGAAAATCAACTAGAAAGTTCTAACCATGATCATTTAGGAAAATTATTGCTTATGCATCAAGTTAGATGCTTCAAGTAGTTTGGATTGTTACAAATGCACGTTCAAGAACATAAGGTGCTATTAGATAGGTTAAATAATAGTCTAAGAACGATATTAATTTCTTTTTAATTGAGAATTAAAAGCTTATCGAATCGTGACTCTTTTGCCAGCCCTAAAGTTTGAAAGTGTACAAATGCAAATGAGTTTTATTAGAATGGACGATGAAATCTAGAGATAAAACATTAAAATCGTTCACGCTGCTAGAAGGTATGAACTTTTGAGGTCTCGTTTCTGCTATGGTTTCTACTCAATCTTCAATGTGATAGAAAAGCAAATATTAAGGATGAGGATGTCTATAGCTCGTGGTATAAGTAATGTTCGTATGGAGATTAAACTTACTGATAAAGCATTGTATTAGAATAGTCTTATGTATTCGTGATAATAAAGATCTATATCAGTTACTTGAAAAATTTAAGGATGATATTGAAAAGATGTAACAATGTATCCATTAAAATGGAAAAACTATTGATGAGTTTAAAACAGTCAGAAATCATTTTTGAGATATTACGATTAAATTTTGATGATGATATAATTATGATGATTTGATGCACGATACTAGAGAATCTGAGTCCGACTAAAGGATATTTATATTAAATATTTAAAGAAAATAGAGACTATGTAGTTTTATAGTTCTTATATTTAGCCCTCTTTTGGCTACTCTTATTAATCAGTACTACATCTGATTATAGTTTAAGTGGTGAATTAAAATTAGATAGTTTGGAAACATAATAGTTGATACAGAACTACAAAGAAGTAAAAATATCCAGAACCTATTAAAATAAATGCGATACATTAACTATTATGATGTTGTAACATCTTCAAGAAACAGGCTGACTTTTACGGTTTTGGACTGTTTTTATTTGATTTTCATGAAAATCTCTTTCTTCTACCTGTATAATAGTTTTATTAGTCTAATGAGAGGGTAGGTATAGATGAAAAGATACTGCAAAAGCAAATTATAAAGTATTGGTATTCACTTGAATGTTTGCAACCGAAAGAGGTTCCTAAAGTATAAAGCAATTCCTAAGAAGTATGTTAAAGAGCTTGTATTTATACTGAGAATGATACAACTACTATTTATCAACAGTCTGTAATAAAACCTTATTGAAAAGAACAAATTCACGTGTTTCTACGTATGTAGTACCGTTACTAAATGATCCTTATAATTACTCTATTACTGATGAGATTAAATATTTAAGGATGAAAAGGACTATGTTTTAGATGATGAACATGCTGTTCTGTTATGTGTAGTTAAAGGGACTGAAAAGTTATTAGAGGCTCTTTCATTGATAAATTAGAAAATTGAATATCCTGAAAAACCATATTTAGAATGTGATAGTGCATCATTTATTGTTGATGCAGAGGATACTATAAAGAGGGCAGTCTACAAATTGCTCCGTTTTATTTGGGTGATTATCAAATGATGTTTCAGCCTGATGTGGAGTTTAAAGATATTAGGGTTAGATGGCTGGGATGAGGTTGTTAAAGAAATTGAGGATGGTTTTAATCTTCCTGAGGAAAAAGATATCCCTTGATAAGGCTGCACGATGTGATCAATGCGTATATACAAAGAGCATATCTTGGAGCCTATGGGCGTTACCATGTTCCGTGCTGGCGATGTTTATGGCTATATGTGGCTTTTACGGTCGAGGAGATTCAGCTTGTTAAAAGCTGATACAATGCCTGTAAATGATTTTTAAAATCTAGCTTTTTCCTTGATGATTTACAGCTGGTCTTACAGCACATCGATACATTAAAGGATAATAATAAGGCTGTCTTATATCAATAGTCTTAATCAGGATATTGAGTATTATGATTTGTTGAAAGATACTAAGCAGATGCGTAAAATGGTATAACTCGAAGGTATTACCATACAGGTAGATGGCCTTCAAAGTTTAATCTATCCTTTGCGCACAGAAATTGCTGTTAATATTGCTAAGGAGAATCCTAAAGACGTCTTTTTCTGTTAATGGGCCTCTGGTACGGGAAAAACTACGTTATTGAAGGATATCATTGCTAGTAATATAGTTGAACGTGTCTACTAAGTTTTGTGAAAGTAATCATGTAAATGATATCTTCAAAAAGGTTGTGGGTCGAGATGGATCTCTTTTACTATGATATACCTAGTGATATTGCATTATATGGCATGCTGGTGCTTTCATCAAATAATAAGGCCGTTGAAAATATTACATTAGGGACTAAGCAAAATATTTCCTCTGTGGAAGAGGGACTAATGGGTCTCACATTATTTCATCCAGATTCCTCTAATCAACAGGTTGATTTATCTTATTTTGCTAAGGATAAGAAGTATCAATTTGTTAAATCTAATGAGGTATATTTTTACCTTTTTAGCAGATCGTTTAGCGGGAGAGTAATGAACAATGGGGCTTAATTTCTGCGAGACTTGGTAAAGAGTCTCAATATAAACACATTTTATGCCAGTATTAGATGTGTTATCCTCAGATATGTCCTCTATTATGCGTATGCCTAGTGCTCAAGATGCTTTTTGAAAGTGCCAAGAAAAACAGTTTCCAGGCTCAACATAATCTTGTAAAAAGCATTATTTTACTTATGTAACAGCTCTATGAAAGAGAATATTCATTTGATTCAAGAATTAAAGGGTAAAAATCGATAAATTAAAAAGAGGAAGTTCTTGTAATCATGAACAATTAAGTAAGTATGATGATTTAGATGATAATTTGTTGAAGTTGATAGAGCGTAAAAATAGTATTGAGTCTAAATTAACAGAGTTGAACAGCAAACGTTCTATTATTGATAAGATTTGGAGTGCTACCAACTGGTCTATTTTTAGAAGCCATGAGTAATGCCGCATTGTTATCAGTTATTGAAGACGAGACTACAAAACTTCAAAAATGTTAAAAGGTGAATTAGATGCATTACACCAGTTGGCTAATGAGCGTGAATCTATAATCAATACGAAAGATGGTCTATTATCTGATATTAAAGAACTTGATGGTACCTGTCAAAATACAGAACATACACAGCAAGATATTTTTAGGTATTAAAAACTGATAATAAAGACACGATACATTGTTTTTGATGATATAGCATCAAAGTTAATGTCACCTGATGAGGACCGAGCAGAGGCCCATACAGCATTCTTATATGTGTGTAACTACTAAATGAATGTAGAGAACGTTTGTTATACGATGCTTACAAGTGCACAAAAGACTGTCGTTATGAGTGATGCTTTCAGAAAAATATGCAATTACTTAGTCAGTATTAGTCATTAAATGATAGGGAAAAATTTTACAGTACTGACCTTGATGCCATATTCCTGCATTACTTTAATTCCTTGATGATTGCAGTACTCAGTTATTTCCTCCACCTTTGCCGCTGTGGAGAGATTTTTGATTAATTGTAAATCTGAAAGCTCGTTAGGTACCATTATTATTGATGAGGCAGGGCAGGCGTCACCTCATGCTTGTAGGGGCATTGTTCCGTGCGCAGAAGGCCGTAGTAGTTGGTGATCCTAAACAGATTGAACCTGTACAAACTGTACAGGATTTGTTTGTAGAAAAATTGGTAGTGAAGGTATTGGTAAATATCGGAGTAAAGAGCTATCTCGTACAAAGCTTAGCTGATGCACAAAAATCCATTTGCAGGCATTATCAAAAATCTGATGGTTCCGAATCTTGGGGTCGGTTGCCCGCCTCGTTATTCATAGACGCTGTAAGAATCCCTATGTTTCAGTAGTAGCTAATGAGCTATCTTATGGTGGCTTTATGATTAATAAGACCATGGAGCCCAAAGAGTCTGATTGAGCCATGCAAAAGAGAGCTGTTGGATAACATATGATACAGCTAATATTGAATCTACTAGGGTAAAGATCGATATATACAATTACAGAGTCAAATTGCTTTTTGAATTGATTCAAAAGCTACGAGCAAGAAATGTGGAGTTTAAAGATATTTTATCATTACACCATTTACTAGTGTTGCATATGGGTTTAAAAAGTATATGGAATCCTAGTAATGATATTGTGAATTGGGACTAAAGAGGATAATAAGAAAGACTGGTTAGATGATAATATCGGTACGGTTCATACCTTCCAAGGTAAAAAGAAGCTAAAGTCGTTATTTATATGTTAGGCTGTCAAAGCGATGACTCTGCTAATGGAGCTATTAAATGGGTTAACGCCAATAATGTAAATGTAGCCTTTTACAAGAGCAAGGGAGTATATCTATAGTTATCATGATGCAGTCGAAAATGGCAGAACTCAATAAAAACTCTGCATTTCGCTACAAAAGATATTTGCCCTATTTATACACTAGAGGATTTCTAAGTTAATAAATTGCAATGACTATGGTAGATTGCTAGATTATAAGGTGATAGGTTACTATAGATGTTTCTATAAAAGGAATTTATATACTAATAAAGGTCCGATGAAAACAAAAACAAGGAAAGAAATCCTTAGTCTCCTTTCCTTGTCCAGATATGATATAATTTATACCCAAGTGAGGTATAAAATGGTTCGGTCGCTGCAAACTTCGCTTTCTAGTATGTATACTGAAAAACGGTCTCGACATCATCGTCAGGCCGTTTCTTCATGCTTTAAATGGAGTTATTAGCTGTGTAACTCCTCGTTTTCCGTATATTTCAGGACTATAGCAATCAATTGTATTTAATCACAAACAGAGCGCAAAACATTCTAAAAAGCAGTAGTAGCCATATCCTGCTTCGTGAAAGCATGATACGAGCATAGTCTAGCGATGCCCGCAATCCCGCACAGTTAGAATACGGCCATGAATAGTCGATAGTTGACGTATACATGTCAGTCGCTAGATATGCGGCATACAGGAGAATCCGCCACCATAGCATGTGATAATGAGAAGAATTAAAATTTGGAATGTTAGGTGCTATTGGTTTGAGCGAGTGATAAAATGCGACGATTTCTATAATAAAGACATAGTATATGCTGTGTGCTCGTCCAGGTAATCGTGAGATAGTAGACCAGTGCAATACGCCCCACCTATTGAAAGATCACCGATGATGACCAACCAGTGATGTACGCGCCGCAGGGTGTCATACTAATGGTCTTTTTGCCATAGGGACGCTAAGGATAGTAAGCCCATACCACAGGTAATATTAATAAAGAATACCCACCAAAGGGCACTAAATTGCCAAGTTTTCATGGCATCATATAGCATGCCATGCCGTATGAACGTACATGGCGGATTTATCTTTCGTAGTCTCGAGGTGGTGTTTTGCTGAGGTGCTTTCAAATCAGAGCGAAGAGGCGCTCATAATTACGAGATAGATTACAACTGAGGATAATGAAAGTATCTACTCAATCCAACCTGAGCTACAAGGTATTGCATAAGAGGCTCTGCAATGAGAGAAGCAAACCCAAAACCCATAATAGCTAAACCAGTAGCAAAATCCCAAGGATTTTGAAAGTATTTCACGAGCGAGAAACTGGTGTTATATAACCAATGACCCTAGTCCAATGCCACCGATGATGCGTAGAAGAGATAGAGTAAGGTAAGATTGTGTGCATCAGTGCATAGGTTGCACCAATAACCGTTACCCAGAATAACATAGCGAGAAGTCCACTTTTCTTAGGACCATTTTTCTGCAAAGGATCCAAGAAAGCCTGCAGATAGTCTGAGCATTAAAATGAGCTAATGAGAATGTCCAGTTGTTTTGCGATAAAGTAAAACCCCATATCTCAGCCATAATAGACGTGTGAGTACACTCCATGCATATGCGCTACCAATGGATATGTGCAAACCAATGACGCTTAATGCACAAAACCAACGATTTCTCATAAGAAAATCCTTTCATATAGGTGAATATTCAGATATAGATAAAGAAGCATTTGTTACGAGAAGTTGCATTGAAAAAGCACCATCTGAACAAAAAGCTTGCCCAGACGGTCGGCTATCACACGATGTAAAGCTACTGTGCATGTAGTCAATTCTACGTATCCGTCAGCCCAGTAGGAATATATGTACAAATATAGCAATTGAAAGGACATCTTTGTCGGTGATCTAAGTCACATATCGGCTATCATGATGATTTATAAATAGAAAACAAAGAGAAGAAATCTTGATTTCTTTCCTATTTAGACTATGATATATCTATATCAAAGCGAGGCATAATGGCTTTGATCGCCAGACTCGCTTCTAGTAAATTTAATGTTGAAGCAAAACGGTCTGACTTCTCACTATCGGGCTCTCATAGCTCACGATTCTGTGTAAAAGCTAGCTAGAGGTCAATCATTTAGTCGCTCATGATAATGGTCGCCACAGTATGCCAAAGGAAAATCATGAATGATAACACTTGAATGTACTCATATTGATCACCGCCAATCCTCAGAAGATTAGCAAAGTGGACCCCATTTAGAGGCCTCAGTTCAATATAGTGTTGTGAATAATAAAGTAAATAGATTAGAGGTTCTACTAGTCACCCTAGGTGGACCAATAGAACCTTTTTCGCTTTGTAATTATTATCATAGGACAGATTAACTAAGTTACAACACACATGAGTAATAGTGTTTTAGTAGAGGGAAAACTCATATGAAAACGTTATATTATGTTACTGAGCTTTGAGGTTTGTGTTTTAGTAGCACCAATGCTTTTCACAAGCCAGGATATATAGACCATCATACATGTTACGAATGTGCATACATGGCCAATATGATGAAGAATTAGATGCTATCACAGCAAACCAAGCTGTGGACCGTATCAGTTCCGTGTATTGAAGGACTCTGGGAGACTAAAGAAACTAAAGATATAGATGGAGAGCCTTTTAGAACCTCTGATGGTGTTCTTCATGCATGTGAAGGCTAGAACTATTGATATCATGCGGCACCTTAGATAATAGAGATTGAAAAATTGTAAAGATAGAACGGTTCCTGAACCTACTGCAAAGAGTGGTAGTTGCCTAGCTAAGTATGATGCAAACAGAGGTCGATAATGATGGTGTGCGTAGTTTATCAGCTGAATTTATGTATGGCTGGCCATTACATAATAGGACGGATATGGTATTAGTTACTGATTATGAAGATACTCGTTACTACTATAAGTTGCAGTTTATAGAGACAAGCTACCAAATGATTGTTCGCATTGAGCAGTTGCGCCAGATGAATGAAGTTGGATGCGCGGTTTAGTTATATATCAAAGGTGTATTTCGATCAAGACGCCCATATTTGTTTGTCCTAATGCATTTAGTCAGTCTGCACATTTAGCTGAACGGGTATAGTAAAAAGTAAATTAAAAGAGGTTCCTATGGGTCAATCATCAGACCATCAGGGCCTCTTTTGTCAATGTCCTGAGAGTTTCATATAGCTCTTCAAACGTTACAATATGCTTTTACCCAAAAGGAAACACAGCTCACCGGATACTTTGTTAACAAGTGCAGCACCAGAACCGTAGAAGCTCAAGAGGAGATGATATAATTCAGACCATGCTGCAAGAGCGAAGAAGCTCTGTTTCGCCACCTAAGAATAGATCTGTTGCAGACCGAAGAATAGAAGCAGATAAGTAGCATAATAGCGAATACAACTTTTGTTTGTTTTTAAAAGATGCAATAGTACCAAAGATAGAGAAAAGATTAAAAAGCCGACAAAAAGCAAATGCTAATTGTGTTTACATCAAAACCTTTTATGAATTTCAGGGACCGAAGGAGCCCATTTGGATCAACCAAACGCCAGCCATTGCAGACCAGAAATAAACCATACCGAATACAACGGAGCCGAATGGATTGTTCTTCTCCATTTGTTCCTCATTTCTCTGTCAACTAACTACAACCATACAGTAGAATATTCACATGGTATTGTGCGGTCATATCCTGTTTAATATACTCTCTATTGAATTGACGGCGTATCTATGTGAAAAGCACTGCCTCATAAATATAACATATATCACATTTTTGAGGCAATAGATTTGGAATGGAGCTATGCGTAAAATGTATAATGTGAAAAATGAAATAAAATTGAGAAATAAAGAAAATGCACAAAATGAGAAGTCTAAGATTTTTAACTCAATTTTTGTACGATTTTAAATTATAAATCTCTTTATTTATATGAATTTACTATAGATTATTGATAAGAATTTAGAATATGTCAATGACTATACTCAATATATGAGTAGTGTCTTGAATATGGCTAATCCTATCATAAGGTCCATGAGAGTGTATATATATTATTTATTTCAAGGTTTCAACAATGCTTAGAATATCTTCTGCTTTTGACGGGCAATATGTATTTACGCCTAGTTCTTGATGGAGCGATTCCTCTCTAAAAGCCCCATGTAACACCAATGCAAAAGTAGACCGAGTTTTCTAGTAGCTACAGTCAACTTCAGAGTCACCTACATAAATAGATTCTTCTGGGTGTGAGAGTTTGTAATCTTTTCAAGGCTTGTAACACCATATCTGGAGCATGGTTTGACGTTGTAATCCTGGTCTTTCACCGATGGCAACAGGTAAACGATCGCCAAAGTACTCTTTATTGAGTGGTGTTACACCTTCTTGGATTTTGTTAGATACGATGGCTAATTTATAACCTTGTTCACGCAATACATCAAGCATATCTAGGATGCCTGGGTAAGGGAGCTGTTGTGTCTTTTAAATGCTCACACCATAGTAAGCTTTGAAATTCATCAATGTATGGCTCTAATTCGTGATCTGCTACTGTACTTGGGTAAACACTGACGCATTAAATAGTTACTGCATTACCCAGAGTGCTTTTACCTCTGATAGATTTTTCAGGGAAGTTATGTGTACGTAGTACATGATTTACAGCGTTAGCTAAATCTGTAGCTGTATTGAGCAATGTGCCGTCGCAATCAAAAACGATGGTAGTATATTTCATAGGGTCTCAAATGTAATTATTAACTATTCTATTATATGACAGACTGAAGAAAATACAGTGGACTATGTTACAATTAACAGTACTATAGTTGGGAATTTTTAAAATTGGAGATAAATGATTCGTAAAACAATAGTATTTTCAGCATATATCAGCTTAATTTCACTGGTTTAGTAGGGGCTGTTGATGTTAATATTCCGGTGCGGATATAGAATTTCTCAAATGCTTATGAAAGTTATATATACGTCGATTTCCTCAATTAGAAATATACAAGAGGGAGCCTGGAGACTTTTCAAAAGAGTAAACATGTATGATAAAACCAAGCAAATATATAGAGATAATGGCTCTATCTGAAAAGAGCTGAAACAGTCATCCGAGAGCTATGTAGTCCCCTTAAATCTATATGAGGGAGCAAAACAGAGGTTATTGATCATAGTGGAAAAGGACTCGTTTTCTTGTACCTCATATGAGTTATTATAAAGTGCAGAAAGATAATATAACCGATAAATATATAGGTGTGAACTTTTCTCTCATAATATGACAACGAGCTTAATTATTGAAAATAAGCAGAATTAGCAAAGTTCTGATTATATGGGAAAGATTTATGAATTCGATCACAAAGAGGATTTACGTAGAGATTATAAACCTACAAACATAAAAGAGTTTGAATCGATTTCGCATAAACCTAGAAGATATTCACGGACAAGTATGCTGGTTTTAATGGATAGCTATTGGGATTCTTTTGTATGCGAAATTAAGAAAATAATAAAGTTCAATTTACTCTAATTTTAAACTTTGCTTTTTGATAATGATTCAACTATTCGATATCATGTTGGTATAACTGAAGCTAAGCGATATGCGTTAATTAGTCCATACTTGTTAATTATGTGTTACCATCTATTAAACCTTTAACAGGATAGCAATGTATATTCTCACACACGAAATAGATGGTGAAAATTTTTATTTATCGTATTCTTAGTGATGCAACAGTTAGTGTTCTGTAGAGATGTTAAAAAGTGGTTTTGTCTTATGAGCCCATTTCTGGTCATAACACAAACTCTCTTTAGGAGCATTGATAAGGACATACGTGGAGCAGATTCCATTGAGTTGATAGCATCCTTACTGAGGTGATTATTGATTGATTAAATCGCCTGAGGGTTATGTCACTTCTAAACGCATTGTATGGAATGATGGTGCCAGGTATTCTAGTGGAACAAGAGAAAGAAGCTAATAAAGAGTGGTATAGTATATTTTATATTCAGGATGGAACAACAGCATTTTAACTAGTAGTATTGAGTTATAATAGAAATATGTCTTATAGCTAAAGAACAACTTTGTAATATGATAACTGATGTTAAGTTAGTTACTATTCTTGAGAAATTCAAGGGCAATGTTGATTGCTAATATTGACGATATAGTTAAAAAGATTTGGAGAAGTAGTAATGACTGAAATACAAGCTCTTTTTATTGATAAAATCCATCCTTGAATCCGCAGATATTCACGGTATTGAATATATTTTGAGTGAAGATTGTGAGTATGTGTCTCAGGGCCGTGGTATTATTGGACGAAACCGCAATGAAACTGTTGAGTTTTTGTCCCCATGACCGAGTCCATCAAGGCTGATAATGTGCCTGTTACGTGCAAGGTGATGCATATTACCGATGTGTACGAGGAGGATGCGCTTGATTTTCATGAGGGCCGTCACGGTTTAACCGTTTCTTATGAAAGGGCGATAACTATGTACATGATTTTTGGTAGATGCAATGATGAGGCCTTGTAGATCCATATCGTTTCTAGTCAGGAAAATTATAGCATTGAGTATGATGATCTTCGCTGGTGCTGATGAAAGCGAATATGCTTTCATAACTGCACCAACCACTGTGAAAGACTGGATTACAGCCCTAAGTATGTGGTTAGGAAACAGCAACGTAGATAGTAGACGATTTTCATCAATATATCGATGAAGATACGCGTGTTGTATTCCAAAAAGGGCGATGCTGAATCGATTACCTTGAAAAGCGGTCTTGATGTAGAGGATTACTTTGATCAATTAATGAACCAACACTTTTGATGCGGTGCCTCATATCATTCGCGATGAAGAAGATGGATTAATCTTTAACTCTACGGTCCCTATGAGTGCTATTGCTACCCTCAATGAAGAGGGATGCATTAGCCTTATCAGTATCTCATATCGACACACGCGATGAAGATGAAGCGACTGATGAGGTTGGTTTATATCGAAGAGGACTTAACGAGGAAACTATTATTGAAGAGGATCTATATTAGTCGATACTACTCATTTGATATATCTAATTTAATTAGATTAATAGATAATAAAAACTACCAGTTAACATATACTTTTAAAACAGATCTTCTGCTATGGAAGGATAAGCTACTAGATATTATGAATAACTGGTAGTTTTTGTATATTTACATTTCAGTTATGGTCTCTTAATGAGACCCAGCTTTTTCTTTTTCCAGTAGGGAGTAGTAGAACGGCAAGATTACGATACAGCCGCCTAGACCCCATAATAATTGGTTAGTTTGAGCTTAGGGCAAGCATCCATGAGGATGTGCCAGATAGCGATGACTGGGATTAGTAGCACCAGGATTGTGTAGAGCGAGCTATCGCCCATTTACGACGGAAGATAATAACAGCCAAAACACGTTGGTAGGTATTGTGAAAACGAGATACCGCACTAATGGCTGCTAGTGTTGTAAAGCGAACCAGACCATGCAAGCAATACACTGGCAATGGCAGTAACGATAGTCTGCTACATATGGTGCATTGTAACGATTACGTTTTGCTAGCACTTGCAGCATACCATCTTCCGCCATGGATGTTGCCACACGAGGCGTATAGCAGCTTTCCAGCAAAGTTGATACTGACTCAGAGATTAAGGTACCCACTAATACGATATACATACCAATAGGTCCAACAATTACGTTGAATGCATCTTGTACTGGAGCCTTGGTATTTCACAAGTCAGTACCAAGTACACCAATAGATACGCATGAGATTGCCATATACAGGATGGATAGCAGAAGCATACACATGATAATAGCACGTGGTAAATAGGATTTTTCATATCCTTCTGAAAAGCAATGGCACTAACTTCAAACCCTGTATAGGCAAAGAATAGAAGAACCGCAGCCTGAGCAAATGATCCATCTACATAGATGTCTTTGAGGAAGACTCGTGTAAAGTTAGCTCCATTTATAAAGAAAATACCAATTGCAATAAATAGGGCAAGAGGGACTAGCTTAGAAATAGTGATTAAGTTGTTAACGAATTTGGATACGTTAACACCAAATATATTTACAATGGTAAGTCCCTACAATTAAGATAAATGAAATGACATCCTTTGCAAAATCACCACTTAAAGCTGGTACCGGCAAAAGACCTAATGCCAGCAAGCAGCCAACGGCCATGCCGCGATGGCAATAACGGTGACGATCCATTTTAGAACGCCTACTTCAAGGCCCAGAAATCACCTAATCGCATGTTTTTGCATAAAGGTAAGGACCATCCATTGCGTGTAAATAGGCTGGCTCAGCCTGCAAAGCAAAGGACGCATACAACATGCGATAACTGGCGTCAAATAACAGGACGCCTAAGCTAGCTGAACCAATTATGAGATGCTTTTTGTTTGGTAGTAGGAAAATACCTGTCCCTACAATACCATGGTGATGCCAAGGAGTACACACTCCAAAAGCCAAATTTTCCTGTTTCTTTCATGATACAATCTTCCTACTATTTAGTTATATTTTTCTTGAGCTGCTTTTACGAATGCAGTAACAAACGCTTTGCATTTTCGTCATTTGTAGACATCATTTCTGGGTGGAACTGACAGGCTACTAACCATGATGATAGATGGATCCCCTAAACCTCTACAGTACTCATCCTTAGCTCTTTTGCTACAACTTGTAATCCTTACCGACATTTTTAACTGTTTGGTGATGATGGGAGTTCGTAATCCAAGTATTGCAACCTATAGCACTAGCTAGTTTTGATTTTGGAATCAATTTCTACAGTATGGGTGCCAAGAGAAGGTGTTTGATTCTGAGAGTGTTTTATTGTACAGTTTTTGATCATATTTTTAAAGTCTTGGAATAAAGAACCGCCACGATATACATTTAAGATTTGTATACACGACAGATACAAAAGATGGGAATTTGACTTTTTCTTCTGCTTTGATTAAAGCAAAGTCGAATTGATCGCGCTCCGAAATACATCACCAAGACCTTTGCAAAGGTTCTTCCATAGTGGAGAGGGTATACATCATGATCGCCGATAATAGCAAGCCGTCAAGCTTTGCTACCGTTTCGCGAGCTACATCAAGATTTTCGTAATGGAATTATAACAGGAATGCCACCAGTCTCCTCAATAGAACGAGGATAGTCTTGGTTTACGGAGAACGCAATAAATCTACGTAAGGACCACTGATTATCTCGTAAGATATTGCCAGATATGCCAATGAAATGGTTTCGTCATAATATCACCTCATATGTGTAAAAATCTGTACAACCTGATGTTAGTGTATCAGATTTTTGACGGATAAAAACACTACTAATAGATATAATTATAAGACTTTATAATAGAGAAAATATGTTAAAGTTGATACGACTTTATTATATTTTCTTTTCAAGATATAGTTGTATATGTTTAGTGCGAAACATGATATGATAAACTACGAATGAACTGTGCAGGAGGTTTACTATGAGTTTTTCTAACATCCTTACAAAGTATCATACCTATTGTGCCTTGCTATTTTGTTAGGATATATATTAAAGACTGGGGCATGTTTAACCCCACCTTTTAGCGGTAATTTATCGCGATTTATCATGTCGGTTGCATTACCAGCAGGAGTATTTGTATCTGTATTGCATCACCTACATACTTCAGATATATGGAATTTACGATATGGCATGTTAGTAGTTGTCCCTACATATGTTATTGCATATATCGTAGCGTTCATTATGATGAAAATGTTGAAAGTTCCTAAAGGACGACGTGGTATTTTTATCAATATGGTAGTAAATGATAACTGCTTGTTTATTGGGTTACCAGTGCAAATTGCACTTTTTAGGCAAGATGCTGCTCCGTATTTCCTGTTATATTACATCGGTAACACTATTTCCGTATGGATGGTAGGGGTATTCTTATAGAACCAGATCCACTGCCAAATTCTGAAGTAGATTTTAATAATGGTCCTATAAGATTGATAGTATAAATAATAGGTTTCAGTATCTACTGAAAGGTAAAAGCAAGAAGCCTAAATTTGATTGGAAGAAGTTATTACCACCACCTTTGATAGGTTTTTGTGGCATTAATCTTCTTGTTCTTTGAAATTCTTTTACTTCCAATTTTGCATACTACCTTGAATTACTTAGGTGATATGGCAACCCCATTATCCTTGATTTATATAGGTATTGCTTCATGATGCGGGCTTAAAAAGCATGCGTTTAAATAAAGACTCCATCGGTGGGATTGTAGGGACGATTTGTCATTTCCCCGATTATCATGTTTCTGTTTCGATTACGCTTTACAATATGGAGCAGGCATAGTTCTGAGACCAATTGCAATCATTACCTTTGTTGTACAATCAGCAGGACCTGTCATTGCAGTATTGCCAATTGTAGCTAATGAATCAAAAGCTGATTTGCCATTCTGCTACAGGTCTAGTTATGATTAGTACCATCTATTTGTTGTAGTAATTCCAATTATAATGGAAATTTTAACAATGATAGGTATACAGGCTTAAAAATAAGGGAGAAGATTAAAATAGTAAATGAAAAATAGGTTCCCAATCGGTCATATAGGTGACTATTAGGAACCTATTTTTATGTAAGTATATACAGCTTATCTAAAGAATCTGCCCACTAGAGGCATGCTAGCACCATCGTTTTTATTAAGGCCTTTTAAAAGGACCATGATAATTACGTACAGTAGTAATCCTTCAATACCAGTGAGTATAAAGTTAGCCCACATTGGTAGGATGTCTATTAAGTAATGGTAACTCATGAAAATAAGTATACCCATAATACCGGCACTGACCACATTTTTCCATAGTAAGGAAATATCAAGGAAGTAGCCTGTGTATTTTTTGATATAAATCAAGTTGAGTAATGCGGCAAAGCCAATATCAGCAACGGTTGCCCAGGCGGCACCGCCGATGCCCAGCCAAGGAATAGCAGTCAGTGTCCAGTTAAGGATAACCTTGATTATGAGGGAAATCCCCATATTTATGACTGGAATACGTGGTCTGTTGAGACCTTGTAGAATACCTGTTGTTACTTGATGTACACCTAGGAAGAATATAGAGAATGCCGTGATTTGCGTTGCTAGTTCTGCCTTAGGCGCATTGTAAATCAGTGTAACAGTGGGGGCAGCAAGTACATATAATAGCACTGTAAATGGTACGGTTGCCATAGATGTTAAACGCATAGAGCCTGCAGTGCGATCATATATACCTTGATGATCGCGTTTTGCAAAGGCATGAGAGATAGCTGGTACAATGCTTGTCGCAAGGGCTGCGGTAATGATGGTAGCCAAGTTGATGAGCGGCACCGCCATCCCAGTAAGGTAACCGAAGAGTTCTGTTACTTCGTTCATTGGGAACCCAGCATCTAATAAGCGACGTGGTACGATAAGTAAAGTCGAGATTCGCCGTCAACGGTAACATGATACTTGCTAAGGAAATTGGGTATGGACAATGTTAAGAGTCGTGACAAAATTTCTTTAGCTGATTCACGAGGACCATCATAGCTTTCACCAGTACTACTTGCCTTAGGTAATTTGTAGTAATAATACAATAGCACCAGGAAGGCCCCAAAAGCACCTACACCTGCACCCAAGCTAGCGCCACCTGCTGCATGACCGGTAAACCGTAAGGTAATAAAATAAGCAGCAGCACCCTAGCATAACGATAACCCGTAGTAATTGTTCTACAATTTGGCTAATCGCTGTGGGCGTCATCATTTCATAGCCTTGGATATACCCGCGAAACAGGAAATCCATAGTTTACAAAAGAATACTGCCGGAGCGAGGCGCGATGATAGAGTAGTAGGCACGGCTTTCAGCAATGAGACCACTAGAGATTAACCAATCTGCACCAAAGTACATGGCAAGACTGGCGATAAAACCTGTTATAGTCAACATTGTAAAAGAAATATTGAATACTCTCTTAGCACCACCAAAGTCGTGTAAGGCTAATCGTTCTGCCGTCAAAATAGAGATGGCAATCGGCACACCTGCGCTCGAAATTTGTAATAGTAACAAATAGATAGGAAAGGCCATCTGGTAGATGCCGATGCCTTCACCACCCAAGATGCGGGATAGAAGAATCCAGTTGATACTACCGATGGCTTTCACTACGAAACCGGCAATTGTTAAAATTAAGGTTCCTTTTAAAAATCCACTAGCCATTGATTATAGTTTGTTAGAAGAACCTAATACATTTTTGATTTTGTGAGCTACCATGCCTTTAATAGCATCACGAGCAGGTCCTAAATATTTACGTGGGTCAAACTCAGATGGGTTTTGAGCCAAGTATTCACGTACAGATGCAGTCATAGCAAGGCGAAGGTCTGTATCGATATTGATTTTGCAAACCGCCATTTGAGCTGCTTTGCGAAGCATTTCTTCAGGTACGCCTTGTGCACCAGGGATGTTGCCACCAAATTCATTACATTTTGCTACGAATTCAGGCAATACGGAGGATGCCCCATGCAATACGATTGGGAAGTTAGGCAATAATTCGCCAACTTTTTTCAAACGATTGAAATCGAGGTAAGGATCGCCTTTGAATTTGTATGCACCATGGCTAGTACCAATAGCGATTGCTAAGGAGTCTACACCTGTTAGATGGACGAATTCAGCAGCTTGTTCAGGATCTGTGAAGCGAGCATCTGCATCGGATACGTTTACATCATCTTCAACACCAGCCAAACGGCCCTAATTCTGCTTCTACTACAACGCCGTGAGCGTGAGCATATTCAACAACTTGTTTTGTGATTTTTACGTTTTCATCGAAATCATGATGAGATGCATCAATCATAACGGATGTAAAACCACCATCTACACAGTCTTTACAAATTTCGAAGGAATCGCCGTGGTCAAGGTGAAGAGCGATTGGTAGATTGCTGTCTTCAAGAGCTTCTACAAGTTTTACAAAGGTAAATATGTTTAGCATATTTACGAGCGCCTCAGATACTTGCAAGATAAGAGGAGATTGTTCCTCTTTTGCTGCATCTACGATACCTTGTACGATTTCCATGTTGTTTACATTGAAAGCGCCAACAGCATAGCCGCCTTCATAGGCTTTTTTGAACATTTCTGTAGTAGTAACTAATGGCATGTTGTCCTCCTTGGCCATAGAGCCTGTTATATCATGTTATTAATACCGTGACTGCTAGTATTTCTAGCTCGTATGAACTAGATGAATTTCTGTTATTGCAATCATATATCAATTCAAGTTAAGTATATCAAGAAACACTATAAAGGGCCAATATTTTTGTATAACTTATGCATAAAATTTCGTCTTGTTTTTGTGACCCATGTAGGGTTATTTCTGTGTGTTAGCATTTATTTAGTGGTGTTATATCAGCTCAATCGTTTAGCAATACATTCATATCCTCTGGCATCTCTGCATGCAGTTCGAGCCATTCATTTGTTATGGGATGGTAAAAGCTTACGCGCTGCATGCAGTGCTGGCGTTGGATAGATTCTAGATGACCACCGTATAAGTCATCACCAGCTAGTGGATACCCTAGTTGAGATAAATGAACTCGAATCTGATGAGTGCGTCCTGTGTCAATAAGCACCGTACATGGGTAAACTGATTATAAGCTATGTATAGAGTTGTCAGCTGAACATATATTACTATTATTATTCATCATCATCATCAGTGATTAATCTTACCACTAGCTGATTTTGCTTGTATTTTTACTAATCACTAGTTATATCCAGTGCGAGCCGGCTTTTCCTTGGCCTGTACAACAACGCTCAATGATACTGCCTGGTTTTACGACCCTATAGGCCAGTTAATGCTTATAGGCACAGAAGGGAGATGTCCTTCTACAATGGCGTCGTAGCTTTTGTAAAAATGGGTGTGTTTTTATCAAAATGCATGTTGGACCACTGATGTTTTAGCAATGATGACAATACCTGAGGTATCCTTATCTAATCGGTGTACGGGATGGAAATCATAATGCTGATTTGTTTCTTGGTAGTAATGAAGTACACCATTTGCCAGCGTATGATCTCGTATGGTAGAAGTAGGGTGCATAAGAATACCAGCCGCTTTATTAATGACTAAAATATATTCGTCCTCATATATGATATCTAGTTCCATAGGGCTTAAACTAAACTCTTGCTCTGGTGTTAACTTCATAATGAGATGATCACCACCATGAATAAGCGTATTCCAGGTAGCAGGTTTACCATTAACTGTTATGATGGCATCACTTCGTAAACGTCGTCTCATGCGATGGGAGATATGCTGTTGTTTTATAATATGATTTATAGATTGTGTGTACATCAGAATCTACAATTAAGTCGATTATTGTTGCTGTTTTCATACGTATTATTATAACAAATAAAAATATAAAATGAAGAATTTTTCATAATTCGTTGTTTTTATGAAGGTCCATATAGTATAATTTGAATTATTAAATTTTATACATTATTTATGTGTGAACTTTTTACTGTAAAACTGTGTGTTTAGTTATAACAGTATATTTTTATGAACTATATGTATGTTAATGACTGTATGGTTATAGCTTATTCTATAAAAGGAGAGGTTTATGAATATTAACAAGAAATCTGTATTAGTCGCATGTGTGTTAGCAGCTATGTCTACAACAACTTTTCGGGCATCTACTACAACATCTACTAGTAGCACAACGGTAACAAACCACGATACACCAACATCTACTAGTACACGTGTAACTCGTGAGGAACATACAACGACTACATCAACTTCTACTGTGCGTACAGAAGCTCTAGCTCCACTAAAAGCACTAAAAGCTAGTGTAGGCGTAATGACTCCTCAAAAATTGAAGAGCGTAGTGCACTTTCTGGCTATATCGCAGCTGATGTGGCGAGCGCATTAAACCCTTATCGCAATGCTCCTAAATCTTTAAAATCTGGTAAAGGCACTACTTTCAAAAATGACGAAGTGCTTGAACATGGTGTATTGGCAGCTATGAAACAAGGTGGTAAATGGGGTGTTATCCGTCCAGACGGTACCGTTGCTATTGAGCCTAAGTATAAAGAAATTAAAGATGTTGATTATAAAACGGGCAATGTGTTAGCTCAAGTAGATAAGAAAACAGACACTTGGGTTACCCCTAAGGGTGTAGAAATCTCTGAAGAGGAAGCTTTAAAAGAACGTGTAAAACAAGAAGCAACTCAAGAGTATGCAAGTGATTCTTATGTAGAGTTTAAAGAAAAAGGCAAATATGGCTTTAAAACTACTGATGATAAAGTAGTGATTGCTCCACAATTCCGTCAAATCGTGACTGGATTTAGCGAAGACCGTGCTTTTGTTAAAAATGCTAAAGGTAAAATCGTAGCTATTGATGGTACTGGTAAAGAATTATTTAATGCTCCATCTAAAGAGGTATATAGATACCGTAATGGTCTTGCTGAATACCGTCGCTCCGTGAGTGGCTTTAATTTAGGTGGCCTTGTAGGTGGCTTCATCGTGGGCGGTATCCTTGGAGGTGCGCTTTTAGGTGGTCAACATTATCACGTAGGTGGTTTTGCCTATGATGGTGCAAAAACGTGGCTATATTGATCGTTCTGGTAATATTGTAATCGACAGCAAAAAAGATAAAGTATGGCCTATCACAGCTTATGGCACGGTAATTAAAGATGCTGGTAACTTATACTTTGTGAACCGTAAAGGTGAAGTTGTTATTCAACCAGGCGATTACGATGCAGGTGAAATGGATAAATTAAATGGTCTATTAGCGTTAAGAGACAATAAGACTGAGAAATGGGGCATTTTCGATGTATCAACAGGTAAGCAAGTAGTAACCTTCAAATATGATTCTATTTCCTTTGCAGGGACTGATCGTTTAGTAGTTGTGAAAGATCATGTTAAAAACCTTATCGATATGAATAGTGGTAAATCTTTGTATTCTGCTCAAACAGAAGCAACTATTGAACCGTTCAACAACGATACTGTAACATGGGTTCATACTGGTAAAGAGGGCTATACAATCATAGATAATAATGGTCATATTTTATTTAGAGATACAAACAAACTTATTGAAGACGCTAAGTCCTTTAACCATGGTTTCAGTTCTGTTAAGTCTAAAGGCAAATGGGGAATTATGAACTCCAAAGGCTGAATGAGCTTGTACAACCTACATATGATGCGGTAAACGTTTTATAATATAATTGGTTGTAGAATTCTTTGAATTTGTATTGTCTTTTAGTTTCTGGCTTAATTAGTATTTTTAGTTATAGTTCTTAGCTATAAACTAAATACAACATAATATCGTTATACAGAAACTAGCAATGTACATGTATTATGTATGTTGCTAGTTTTTATATTATTTGTCTTGTGTATTGCGTTGTATAACCGTATTAGAGAACTTTCACTATACTTATAAAAAGCTTCATTAATACATAGCTAACAATTATAATTAAGAAAAATCGATTTACCCTAGAAAATAAGCTATGTTTAAGGTATAATTATAGAGATATATTCCGATTTGGTGTACATTTTACACTTTCACTTGGAATATGAGGATGATGAAAGTAATGCTATGAACCCCATGCCCAACGGGTTCAGGTGTAGGAGGTATAAAATGGCTAAAGATTGTTCCTTTGACGTTGTGTCCGAAGTGGATATGCAGGAAGTAGATAATGCGGTAAACCAAGCGAAAAAAGAGATTGGTACGCGCTATGATTTCCGTGGCTCCAAAGCGGAAATCAGTCTTGAAGGCGACACTATCAAAATCATCGGTGATGATGAATATAAATTGAATGCCATTATCGATGTTTTAAAAGGCAAAATGGTTAAACGTAACGTAGCGATTAAAAATCTTGACTATGGCAAAGTTGAACCAGCTGCTGGTGCTACAGTTCGCCAAATCATTACTATTAAAAAAGGCATTACAAAAGAAAATGCTAAAGAAGTAGTAAAAGCAATTAAAAACATGAAAATTAAGGTACAAGCATCTATCCAAGAGGATCAAGTGCGTGTATCTGGTAAGGATAAAGATGATTTGCAAGCAGTAATCCAAATGTTAAAACAATTGGATATCCCTGTAGAATTGCAATTCGTTAACTTCCGTTCCTAATAACATATGTCCATAAGATAGGGTTAGTTTGAATCATTGGAGTCGCTAATCCCTATCGGTGTAGGAGGCCTTATGAAAGTAGAGGACATGAAGGGTGGCTATACCACAGGTTCATGTGCTACGGCAGGTATGAAAGCTGGTTTATTGGCCCTCTTAGATAAGAATATTGTGGACCAAGTGGTCATTGAAAATCCTCAAGGTCAGTATATTGAGGTACCTATCAAACAGGTAGAGGTCATATCCGATACAGAGGCTAAGGTGACCGTTATGAAAGACGGCGGTGACGATCCTGATGTAACCCATGGCAATGATGTGGAAACGACGAGTGACCTTGATGATACTGGTGAACTACGATTCCGAGCCGGGCTTTGGCGTTGGGTACGGTAACGAAACCAGGGCCTTGCGATGCCGCCAGGAGAACCGGCTATCAATCCAGGGGCCCTCAGGACGATGATGAACATCGTCTTTTGAAGAGCATTGTGTACATGGCCAAGGTGTAACGGTAACGGTGAGCGTACTAAACGGTATGGTATTAGCCAAGAAAACCTTAAATCATACCCTGGGTATCGAAGGTGGTATTTCCATTATCGGTACTACGGGTATCGTTAAAGCCTATGAGTGAAGAAGGGTTTCAAGAACTCGTTGGTGCCTCAATTGAGAGTTATGAAGGCCAATGGATGTGAAACGGCTGTTCTCGTGCCGGGGCCGTATTGGTCAGGATCTTGCAGAACAAGTACTAGGTATTCATAAGAACCAAAATGGCAGAAACCAGTAACTTTATCGGATTTTATGCTGGAAAAAGGCAGTACAAATTGGCTTTCAAGCGTATTTTGATTATCGGTCATATCGGTAAAGTTAATCAAAACTTGCTAGTGGTAGCTTTCCATACTCACAATCGCATGAGTGATGGTCGCATGGAAAGTATCGTGGCCTATGCTGCCTTAGAAGGAGCATCCCAAGCGGTGTGTGAAGAGTTGTTTAATTGCCAAACCACAGAGTCTACGTTCCCTATCTTGGAGCGAGAAGGACTGACTGGTGTATATCAACGCGTTGTGGATCGTGCATCTCTACGTAGTGAGCGCTATATTGCTAATGAAGCAGAGGTGGGGCATCATTATTACGACCTTAAAAGGGCGAGATTTTGGCAATGGATAAGCATGCAAAAGAGATAGGAGAACTTGAACATTGGCACATACCTTGTATATCGTAGGCATTGGTCCGGGTAATCCTGATTATGTGGTGCCTAGAGGCCTTAATTTAATTAAACATGCCACCGTATTGGTAGGGTAGTGAACGGTCTTTAGAGGACTTTTCAAGAGCCTGGTCAAATTACATATCCTGTAACGGGTAAGCTCAGCGTATTAGCTGAGCAAATTGAGCGTGAGCTCAACGACCATGACGTTGTAGTTATGGTTAGTGGTGATACAGGCTACTATAGCTTGTTGCCATATTTGAAAAAAATTTACTGCTAACTCTATTGAGGTTGTGCCAGGCATTAGTTCTATGACCTTTTGCCTTTCGCACGACTTAATGAGGTATGGCATGATGCGGATTTAATGAGCTTTCACGGTCGTCAACCGGCACCAGAGAAACTCGTATATGAAGCAGGTAAAAAGATGGGATTCTTAACGGATCCTGAATATAATCCAGCGCATATTGCGCGTATTTTAATAGATGCAGGTTGGCCAAAAGAAACGAGAGCTGCAGCCCTTGAGCGCTTGAGTTATGATGATGAAAAAAATCGTAGACTCTACGTTAGAGGTGTTAACTGAACTCGAAGGCTTTTGGTCATTCTGTAATGGTGGTACTAGGATGAGACATTTTTCGGAATTCCTGATGAGGAATTTATCCGCGGCGACGTGCCGATGACGAAATGCGAGATTCGCAAAGCCGTTATGAACGAGGCACGCATCGAGGAAGATAGCATCGTCCTTGACGTAGGTGCTGGTACGGGCTCTATTTCTATTGAAGCAGCTTTAGCAGCTCCTAAAGGGCATGTATATGCTATTGAGCGATTTGATAAAGGCATCGACCTTATCAATGAGAAACATGAAGAAATTCAATGTAAATAATATGACTGTTATCAAAGTCCAAAGCTCCTGAAGGTATGGAAGGATTGCCTGAGCTTGATGCGGTTATCATCGGCGGTAGCGCTGGTGGTATGACAGGCATCATGGATGAGGCGCAACGTCTATTAAAAGTAGGCGGTCGTCTAGTGGTTACTGCTGTAACGATGGAAACTGGTTATACAATTTTAAAAGAATTGAAAGGTCGTCCTTTCACCTATGAAGGGTACCAAATGTCCATCAGCCGTTACCGCAAGGCTGGTCCATATCATTTGTTAGACCCATTGAGTCCAATTTTCATTGTATCTGCAACGCGTATCGCAGAAGGAGAGTAATATGGTTGACGTACATATCGTAGGCGCAGGCCCTGGGGATCCCGAGTTAATTACTCGCAAAGGGTATCGTTTAGTGCAAGAGGCAGACGTTGTTATTTACGCTGGCTCCTTGGTAAACCCTGCCATTTTAGAGGCTTGTAAACCAAGCTGTGAAATTCATAACAGTGCTACTATGAACCTTGATGAGGTGTTGGCTGTTATGAAAGCTTCCGTTGAGGCTGGTAAAAGCGTAGTTCGCCTTCACACAGGTGACCCTGCTATTTACGGTGCGATTCAAGAGCAAATGGATGCACTTGGCTGGCATGGGTATTTCTTATGAAGTCGTGCCAGGTGTAAGTTCTTTCCTTGCTACAGCAGCGGCATTTGAAACAAGAATACACATTACCCAAATGTATCTCAAACAGTCATTATTACGCGTATGGAAGGCCGTACACCGATGCCTCCAAAGGAAAAATTGCGCATGTTAGCATCTCATGAAGCGACAATGTGTATTTTCCTTAGCGTTCAAATGTTAGATAAGGTTGTAGCTGAACTCATCGAGGGCGGTTATGACAAAACGACTCCAGTGGCTATCGTGGTAAAAGCGTCTTGGCCAGACCAACGCATTATCCGCGGCACATTGGAAACCATTGCGGACATCGTAGCGAAAGAAGGCGTATTGCGCCAAGCTATGATCGTAGTAAGCCATGTATTAGATAGTGAATACGAATTATCTAAAGCTCTATGATAAAGGCTTTGCTCACATGTACCGCAGTGCTAAGGACTAGTATGATGAAAGAACTAGAAACTGTTGCGCCTTTGACGGGAAGCAAGAAGAATAGAACAGCTATTCTTTCTGTGTCTGAACGAGGTGCAAAGCTAGGTCAACGCATCAAGTCTTTGGTGGCACCTCATGCAGATTGCTTTGAAAAAGAAAATCGTCCCTCTGGTGGAGAGGCTATTTATTTTGATTCCCTCAAAAACCATATAGGACAGATTTTTAAAGATTACGACCAAGTGTTATGTATTATGGCACTCGGTATCGTAGTGCGCATGATTGCACCGTATATTGAGCATAAATCCAAAGGATCCTGCTGTAGTCGTAATGGACGAAGTAGGACACCATGTAATTAGCTTATTATCTGGTCACCTTGGGGGCGCCAACGAATGGACGCAGTCCATTTCGCTGGCCATCGATGCGGACCCAGTTATTACAACCGCAACGGATGTAAACGGATTGCCAGCGCCTGACGTGTTGGCGCGCCATGAGCATCTGTTGGTGGATGATTTTCAAACCTTAATCAATGTGAACTCTGCCATCGTTGGGGGAGAGCGGGTTGATTATTATATCGATGCAAGCTTAGCGAATGCTGAGCATTTAGAGCAAGTTACAAAAGCTCATATTGGTGAACATGGCATGGTTCACGTTGTTTCTTTGGATCAACTAGAGTCTATTCCATGTAAAAATGAAAAGCGCTGAAGAGGGTGCTTCTCGCGTAGTCATTACGGACAAAGTAATTACCGAGTATGGTCATCAATTGATTTTGCGCCCTCGTACGTATACGATGGGTATTGGTTGTCGTCGAGGCACACCAAAGGAATTGATCCTTGACGCCATTCAACAGTCGCTAGCAGCGCATAAGCTTTCACCAAAGAGCCTTGTAACGGCAGCATCGGTTATCGTTAAACAAGATGAAGTAGGCCTCTTAGAGGCTATGCAAATTATGGGTGGCCTATCGTGTTCTATACACAGGACGAGATGGCACCACTCATTGAAGAAGAAAAATTAAAAGAATCTAATTTTGTAAAAGGAACTATAGGAGTAGGAAACGTATGCGAGACAACGGCATTACTAGCGGCCAAGAGCCGAACATTAATACAGCACAAAACAATTTATCCCAAAACAACGGTAGCCATTGCACAGGTAACATCAAAGTAATTGGCATCGGCCCTGGCGATGAAGAGTTTATGACGCCTCAAGCGCGCGAAGCTATCTTAGCGGCTGACCGTGTTGTAGGTTATTTGACTTATCTTGACTTGATTAAAGACCTTATCGAAGGTAAAGAAACTGTAGGCACTGCCATGATGCAAGAGGTAGATCGTTGCCAACAAGCTGTTGATTTAGCGGTAGAAGGCCATCAAGTCGTAGTTGTATCATCTGGTGACTCTGGCGTATACGGCATGGCAGGTCTTGTGTTGGAACTTGCTAATAAAGTACCAGCAGAAAAACGTCCTTCCGTAGATATCGTACCTGGCCTTAGTGCTGTAAACGTAGCAGCATCTGTATTGTGGGCGCACCTTTGATGCATGACTTTGCAGTCATTTCTTTGAGTGACTTGATGACTCCATGGGATCTAATTAAAAAACGTGCTGACCTTTGTGCACAAGGTGACATGGTTATCTCCTTGTATAACCCGCGCAGTAAAAAACGCGTTACTCATTTAGATGAAGTTCGTGAAATCGTTCTTAAATACCGCGATCCTAAAACACCTGTAGGCATCGTGCAAAAAGCAGGTCGTCCAGGTCAGCATATGGTGATTTCTGATCTTGAAAACTTCACAAAAGAAAAAGTAGATATGCAAACACTTGTTATCATCGGCAACAGCCAAACCTATGTTGAAAAATGGTCGCATGATTACACCTCGAGGCTACAAATTATGATTTGGGTCATCGTCTGGTACCTAGATGGTCGCACTTAGCGGTAGACATTCAAGAACGGACAGGTGAAGAGTTTCTCGTTACTGTAGCTGAGTCAATATGGGGCAGAGCTTGCTGCCCATAAAGGCATACTGTTCATACGGGCCGTCTTGACCAAGAGCTATGCAAAATTTGATTAAAGAGCACAACGTACGTTTATTAATCGATGCAAGCCATCCGTACGTGCTAGTTGTGACAGCTACGGCTCAAGATGCAGCAAAAGCTGAAGGTATTCCTTTTCGTTCGTTTTGAACGTAAAGAGGTACCATTGCCAGACTATGATAAATTGCATATCGTAGTGGATGAGGTGGAAGCAGCTAATTTGGCTGGCAAATTAGCAAAGAAAATAATAAACATGTGTATTTGACCACATGGTAGTAAGACAATGCACATCTTTGCTAAATCTGAGGGCTTGCAAGATTGTGAAGTATGGACACGCATTTTGCCGACTGCAGAGGTGTTACAAATGATGGAAGACCTCAACGTAAGTCCTAAGCGCATTGTTGCTGTCCAAGGTCCATTTTCTTATGATATGAACCGCATCATGTTCCACGATACACAGGCAAGCGTTGTAGTTATGAAAAACTCTGGCCTTGTAGGTGGTGCTGATACAAAATTACAAGCAGCTATGGATCTTGGTATCCATGTTATTAGTTTATCGATCGTCCGCGTGTTAAACTTGAAAGTCACGTGGTATCATCAAATGATGAATTCTTTAAATTATGGGAGGACACTAATGGATTACGTTAAAATCCTAAAGCTATTGAAGATAAAGCATGGAAATCATTTATGATTATATAAAGTTTTAAAGCAACAGATGATGAAGTACGCGTTGTATCTCGTACAGTACATGCGTCTGGCGATGTCGAATACGCTCAACTCGTAAAATGAGCCCTGATGCTGTTTCAAAAAGGTATTGAAGCCTTGGATAATGGTGCGAGACATTTACAGAGTAGAAATGGTGCACTGAGTATTTCTAAACCAGCTCTTAAAATTGCGTGATAATGAAGTGCACTGCTTGATTAAAGACGAAAATGTAGCTAAAATGGCTAAAGAGTAGGTGTAACTCGCTCCATCGCAGCTATGCGTACATTTGGCAAACAATTAGAAGGACAAATCGTAGCTATCGGTAATGCACCAACTGCATTGTACGAAGTGTTGCGCCTTGCTTTCTGAAGAAGGCATTAAACCAGCTCTTATCATTTGGTATTCCCTGTAGGCTTCGTAGGTGCTGCAGAATCAAGACTATTTGATGAAGTATCTCGATTCCTTTACATCACTGTAAAAGGCAACAAAGGTGGTGGCCAATATGCTGCTTCCGTATGTAATGCATTGCTCTACACAGACGTAAAACGCAATGACATGCTCTTCGTAGAAGGCAAAGAATCTAAATAATACAAAACCCGAATCGTGTTTTAGTAGTTTTGCAGATTCGAGGTTTTACTGTATATATTTTTCACAATAATTAGCTAAACATAAATTAGCTAAACATCTGATTATATCTATACTATATCTATAAGTGTTCTGTATAATATAGTTACATTATTGAGAGAGGGGTTCATATAGCATCTAGTAATGAACGAAAAATTATTTCGTGTATCAGTGATTTGTATCTTAATCATCGCCGTTATTATCGAGCATGATTATATCTCTTATTTGGGGATCAACACCCGTATCATTAGCTGAGATTTGGCATACATTATGGTCTAGTGAGCTAACTGATACATCTTCACAAATTATTTGGAATATTCGATTGCCTCGCAATATTGTAGCTGCGTTAGTGGGAGCTTGTCTAGCTGTATCTGGTGCAATTTTGCAAGCAGTTATGAAAAATCCCCTAGCAGATCCACAGATTGTAGGGGTATCCTCTGGTGCAGGACTAGCTGGTGTTATCATATTTATTTTATTTCCTGGGTATGATCATATAGTTCCTTTAGTGGCCTTTTTTTAGGGTGCTATGGCTGCAGCACTCATGGTGTATGCATTAGCATGGAAAAATGGAGTGCGACCTAGTCGTATTATCTTAGCTGGTGTTGCGGTCGCAGCCTTTTTAGGCTCAGGTATTTCAGCACTACTTGTATTCTTCGGTGATCGTGTACAAGGGGCATTGCTTTGGATGGTAGGGGGACTCGCTGCACGCAGTTGGCCTCAGGTAGAAGTGCTGTTTCCATATGCTATAGTTGGTCTTATTTTTGCCTGTTTAGGAGCTAAACGACTTACCATTTTGAGTTTAGGTGATGAGACTGCAAAGGGATTAGACTTAAGGTAGAACAAACACGGTTTATTATGACTGCAGTGGCTGCTCTTTTAGCGGCTGGTGCTGTAAGTATAGCTGGGCTTATCGGATTTGTAGGTTTGGTTATTCCCCATATGTTACGTCTTATAATCGGTAACGACTATGCATATTTACTGCCTGGATCCGCATTATTAGGCGCCCTAGTTCTTGTTGTCAGTGATACAATAGGACGTGTTATGTGGAGCCCTATAGAGGTACCAGTGGGCATTATTATGGCATTCTTTGGAGCGCCGTTCTTCTTGTATCTATTGAGGAGGGATAACTAATGAATACCGCTATTGATGTAAAACAGTTATCCGTAACTCTTGGTAATCGTCATATTCTACATGACATTAATGTATCGGTTCCTATCGGTAAAATTACGACATTAATAGGGCCTAATGGTTGTGGTAAAAAGTACGCTTTTACGATCTATGATTGATATATCCATAGTCCCTCATGAATGTATTACCATATTTGATAAACCGTTACAATCATATTCTCAAAATCATCTGGCACGGCAAATGGCATTTTTGCCACAAGTACCGAATATGCCAAAGGATATGACTGTAGAAGAATTGGTATATTGCGGACGGTATCCATACCAAACATGGTGGAAAAACACGGCTAAAGAAGATCGTGAAATTGTTGACTATGCATTAGATATCACAAAAACGAATCATTTGCGAGAACAATTAATCCCATCCCTATCTGGTGGTGAACGGCAACGCGTTTGGATTGCTATAGCGCTAGCACAGCAACTAAAATTATTAGTCTTGAGACGAGACCAACAACATATTTAGATATTAATCACCAATTAGAAATTAGTGGAGTTATTGAAACGAGTTAAATAAGGAACAAGATTTAACTGTTCTCATGGTACTTCACGAACTAACACAGGCGGTTCAATATTCACATTATATGGCTATTATAAAAGAGGGTCATTTGAGTAACGTCAGGAGAGACAAGTAAAATTATATCGGATGAGTTGTTTAGAGATGTATTCTCTGTAGATGTACAACTTGATACATTTGATAATAAAAAAATATGTGCGTAAAAGGATTAGTTGAGTAGCTTTGATACTAATAGAAAAGGGCATTCCTATTTGGGGATGCCCTCTTTCATATGATGTAATATATTAGAATGTAACATTATCCGTATGCTTCTTTTAACTAAACGTGCCATAGCTTCAGGTGTTTGTAGACCTGGGTTTAATAGGAATAGTTTAGATGGTAAGTATATTACGCGGTTATTTTGTGCGAGCTTTTTAAATTAGCCCATGCAGGATTATCTGTCATAGCTTGTTTCATAGCTTTGGTAATTTCTTCTTCTTTACCCATTGTAACAACAAAAGATAATATCAGGGTTATCTGCAGTCAATGTTTCAAGAGAGTAAGGGACCGTTTATCCTTGGTTGTGTGCCCATCTAGGGTGAGAGGCAGACAACATTTGTCATGACCTAGTTCTTTTACCATTGATGCAGTAACTCGCTTCATCAGTTTCGGCAGTTACACCCTTTCCTGTGGCACGTACACGGCAACACGTGCAGGTTGTTGATTCTTAACTCGCATCTTTTACCTTGGTAATATTGTTTTCATAGGTAGTAATAACAGACTTAGCCTTATCTTGATGATTAGTTAATTCGCCAAGAAAATGTTAACATTGGCACATTATCTTTAATACCATCGTAATCAAAAGTACGGTTGGAAGATCATAGCTTATGAGTGGGATTCATATTTTTATGTTGATTTACTAAACCCAATACTACATCTGGCTTCAAGCCTACATATTGTTCCATGTTGATATTTGCAGTTTGACCAAGAGCTGGTAGAGCTTCTAACTCTGGTGCTAGTTTATCCGTTGTATTGGCACGGCTAATCAGCCTTACCATCGAGCAGCATAAAGCATAGATAAAACAGAATTAGATAATACAGCAATTTTGTGGATCCTTTGGTACAGTATAGGTTTGGCCATTAAAGGTCAATTCCTTCGTAGTAGAAAGAGCTGGATGTGGTTTTTACCACACCCAGCTAGTGCTAGTACAATCATAACCAAAGCAGCGATACTACACGAGTAGTAGTTTTTCATGATGTACCTCCTATGAATGTTATATGCACAACGATCTTAGTTATATATGATTATTTTTTCTACTGCGTCCCAAGCTTCGTTAGCACGTTCAACGAATAAAGTTACGGATGTTTTTGATCACCCTAAACCATGGATGTGGGTGTCAACTTTGAAGCCTTCTCAAGAATGGATTGTGGGAATCTGGTTCGTTACCAGCCATGTCGTTGTTTTGCATGGTCACCAGCAACCATCATGAAAGGCATCAATGTAACATGCTTTAATAACATGTAATTTCAATTGAGGATAACTTGTTCCAAGATTTGGTGTACCTACTGTGTAGATGAATCATTTTTCATACCAAGAGTATGGATACGGTCTTGAATTACAGAATAGTATACGTGTGAAGGATCTGAGTACCATGAGTCATGATAGAAGACCATCTTCTCTACCTAATTTAGGGAATTGGGATTGAACAGCTTTTAATGTTTCAATACCATTGGTCAGTTTGGTTTTCTTGACCCATCCAGTACATAAGAGATGTACCGAGGTCATGAAATCATATTTTTTATAAATTATATACTGCTGCATCGTAATTATATTCCATACCAGAATTACATCTAGAGATGCCAATGCAACGCCAGTGTAACCATCTTTTTAAGTTCAGCTAAAGCTTTTCTTTCAGGTGTAGGGTATGTTATACCTTCTTTTTGTTGGATGCGATCACGAATATATGGCGTGAGAAAGCGGTTATCACTTTAGTATTTGGGTGAGCCGTTTAATAGCATCTACAGTAGCATCGATTGTTTTTCGCAGAGTATCTTTTATAAGTTGTACCAAAGCTCATAACAACCATAGCATCCTTGCTCGGCGATTTTGTAAAGCTTCTGTATTGTGTGTACGGAACACCGTGCAGCGGCTTTTCAATGCTGGTGCAGGATCTTTTACTTCCTCATTTAATTGATATACGGCATTAGATACAACTGGTGCACCAAAGGATACTGCAAGACCTAGAATAGCGGACTGCTAAAGCTAATTGTTTTTCATTTCTACACCTTATCTATAACTATAACTACACTAATATGCAATCATTTACATAGTTCTATTATAGGAAAACTATGGATTCATCGCATATATATAACCTTTCATCTCAACGTAACAAAGCGGAAAACAGGTGTCAGTAAACCCTATACCCCTAGAAGTATAAGGGATCTGAGATTATTAATAAATTAATGTGATGAATAAAAGTATGATAGTACATTTTATAATTATATTCTTGTTGGTTATAAGGGACATGAATATGTGAATATATAAGTAATTTTGACTTTAGGATTATTTCTGATGCATCATATTACTACAATCAAATTAATCGTTACAAATATTAATTTTTGATATTTTCTCATTGACTTCTAGATTAATCTCGTACTATTATTACATAGTAGTTGATAACAGTTTTCAATTGTGAAAGTTGTTTCATGTATGAGTAATATGGAGGTCACAGAGAAGCGGGTATAATTAGTGCATCCTTTGATCAATTCTACCAAGATGCTGTCGTGGAGATCCATTGGCAGGTATAGAGAAAAGTGATACCATGGTATAGCGATATGCCGAGTGCGCGTATTCTTATCTGATGCATTAGTAGAGAAGTGGAATGAGAAGTACGAGGACAAGATTTTACTCTTTCACAGAGGCTGTGCAAAGATTGCGCTCAGTATGCGGTATCGATGAGTGTACATTCTAACCTATTACATTGGTGCAGATCAGTGCTACCAACAAAAGTGCATAGCAAGCATTAATGACATAGCAATGCATATGGTTTTAGTCAGGTTGGTCATTGGTAGACGCTGCTTACCTCTTTGGGTGCATACATGTATACCCGATGATTGTATGAAGCAACATTAGAGCATTGTTCGTCATGTTAATACAAAAGCTAATTTAATAAATCTCGCATTGTACTCTTTATGGCGAATGGTCCAAAATCAATCAGAGTTCAGTTACTTTTGCAATTAAAAGGCTGCGGCGGAGTAGCGCCATGACGTAGTAGTATTTACCTACAAATGGTTTCCCTACCTTCAAACAAGCTCTTACTTTCTTGGGATCGTATGGGCATACAGATTTGTGTGGTTGTACCATTGCCTCTCGTAGATTACACATACTGTGTGTGCTATCTTGGCAGTGCGCTGATCCCATTTATGCTTTACTCGCTGGAGGAAGGCTACACGTAGATATCTGGAATGAAGGGCTTGGGGAAAACCCACATGTACAAAGATTTGTTCTTGAAACATTTAGGTCAAGCTATCCGTATGTCTGATCGGAAGCGGCCTGTGCTTCAGAGAATCCGTAAAACCGTCGCTATCAAATTCTCGCTTAGAAGAAGCGCAAAGGTTTGAATTTCCTGATATTTTGACTGTACATAATTAAGACATACAACACTCCTCCTTTCGCACGTTAATAAAATCCTCCTTGTTGGACATCCAATGAGGAGGGATTTTTACTTTTACCATGAAAGATAAGAATAATTTCCTATTTATACGTACCACGGTATGCTCTAAGTAGATGGTCTATGGTACCAGTTAAAGATACATTATTATGGTTATTATAAGGAGACATTTCATGAAAACAAGCTATCTTAGTTGTTGCTGGATCACTGCTGTGAGCAGAGCTCGTGAACATAATATCGATTCCGTAGTAGGACATGATTCGTAAAATCGTATCCGGATTATACGGTGCCAATTGGCTCCTCTCGTATCATCGTTAAAGCGCTTACGTGAGCGTGGTGGCGAGATTCCTACTGAACAAGGGGCGATGAGACTGATTCGAGAAGGTTATACACATGTATATGTGCAGCCACTTCATTTCCACCGGTGGTGAAGAGTCTCGATAAATTGAAAAATAATATCCTTGCTCATGAAGGAGAAGGGCAACTCGACGCATTGCGCGTGGCAGACCTCTACGTATACTATACATGGGATCAAAGAAGAGTATCGCAGATGATTATCGATCTTGATTGATCGTTCATTAAATCTCTGATCTTCCAAAGATGATGGTTTACTAATGTTGGTCAGTCGAGGCCTTGGCTCAAGCACCTCGTCATGGTAATTTGCAGTTTCAGCTAATCCGTGCTGGATTCTACGATATGTACGTATCGCTGTGCTGATGAAACACTTTCTGTGGCGACGTAGCAACGCCTGGAGTGAAGCCTGATGGTAAAGCGCCCAAATACGAGATTTATATGCTATCCTTTATTATTGGTCCTGCGAGCATCGCGCAAAATGATCTTTGGCGACGAAGAGGATAGTGTTGACTAGTGAACCTGCTGAGCCCATGATGCGGATGAAACCAATTCATAAGCTGCTCTAGGTGAGTACGCGTAATTCAAGATATCTTTCCGACCAGCATGTGCAAGATTGTATCATCGATGATTTGTATGGCAAACGTAGTGCCTATCGTCGCAATACCAAAATAATATTAAATAGTGCCTTTGCGTATATAATGCTTATAAATTGGTTGTACATAAAGATATTGTACGGTATAAATGAGAGTGTGAGCTATAAGAATGAGGAGATGCCATGAAAGGTAAATTATATGTGTGTGGCGTAGGCCCCAAGCGATCTGGATTGATGACTCAGAAAGCTGCTCGCACTCGTGGGTGAAGCGTGATATTATCATCACACCTAAAACAGAAAAGAAAAGATGGTTTCCGTAGCTCCCTGGATACTCATCCCATATGTACAAGAACATGCAGAAATCGTTCCTGTAGTATTCCCAATGGTGTTGGATGATTCTACGCATAGAGGAAAGGCTGGCAAGAGGCTCAAACGCGTTATCTTGTCTTACTTAGATGAAGGTGAAAAGTGTTGTATTTTCAACACTGGGTGATCCCTATGTTCTGCACAGCACATATATGTATGTATACCGTTTGATTGAAAATACAGGTCATGAGTGAAACAATCCTGGCGTTACTGCATTCTGTGCAGTCATCGGTATCACCTTGGCCATCAATCGTAGAGAAGGGAAGAGCGACAATATCGTTCCAGCTACAGCGCCTAAAGATCGATGCTGTATTGCGCTGTTGCAGATGATGCGAGCATCGAAGAGTAGTATATAAAACTTTGATGAAGCACAAGAGACCTTGATTAAAACGTACAATATGGCAGATGACGCGGTCATGATTAGCTGTAGGTTTGCCTCATGATGCGAGTACGTAGGTCTGGATAATATACCAAAGAGATACTAAACTCCAACTACTTATCAACAATTCTTGCAAAAACGCAAGCGATCGTTAACAAACACGTCGTATTACGGTAACATCTATAGACACAGTACAGGATTCCGTGTTGTCATTGCTGGTACCAACTCTGGTGTTGGTAAAACAACTATCATGTGAAGCTGCCGCACGCTTATGCAATGGTGGACGTACGGTGCAATCTTTAAAAGTGGGCCCGGATTATATTGATCCGGGCTTTCATAAAGTGCATCCGGCCGTGACAGCTATGTAATTTAGATACGTGGTCTAAAGCACCTCACAAGCGACTCCTTTTCTTTGCTGCTACCTATGGCGCACGATGTAAGGCTGCGCACCCATTATTGAAAGGTGTTATGGGTCGCTACGATGGTGGTCGAGGCGCTAGTCTCTACGGGCCCGGAAATTGCTGAAACAGTTAAACAATGCACCAGCAGCTGGTGCCCGGCCCAGCTGGTGCAAGCTATGGCGAAAGTGCGGCTGCTATCGCGAGTCTCCGTGACTATGACCCAGAGGTAAACTGGCTTGGCGCGTGTCATCTCGAACCGCTTAGGCTCAGCCAATCCTGAGCGTATGGTTCGTGAAGGGAAGGATAAAATCGGCGTACGTTGTTGCGCCATTTATCGTGATCGTATGCATTCATAGTCGACCGGACTACACCGTTACAGAAATCGATCCAACAGAGCGATTAATACGATTCGAGGAGCTGTTGAGAGGTGGTAAATCTCGATGCATTGAAATTGCTACTGGTACCAACTGTCGGACTACCAGATGCTGTAGATGTTGTCATTGAAAAATTACGAAAATGTGGTAGCTTGTGTTGAGGCATTCTTTTTTTATTATCCAGCTGAATTTGCTTCGTTATAGGAGGGCTTTCATTTATTTTAGTCCGTAATGATTCGGTAATTCTCGATGTAGATTGACTTGTATTTGGTGAGTGTTCCAGAAATGTTTTTGTTCCATTTATCTATTAATGGTCTATGAAGGAGATCTATCGCTGCTGTTAATGCATGGTATGCCTGTTTTTATCGAATGTTGGTGGTTTTATATCTGTGAAAGTATTCATGACTTTGAATCTGTATATAAAACTGTAGGTATTGTGTGAATTGTGGTGATGCAAAAGTTCAAAGGTGGGCTATGTTGCCAGCAACTGCAAAGAGATACTTTATTAGGCGCTATGAATACAGCTATTCGTGGTCTGAGTTTCATTTCTTTCTCAATGGAGCCAACTATAGATGACTATGGGCTTTTCATTTAGAGGTGCGTAAAGCTCAATCGTATGACTATGTAAAAAATGTATTAGTTTTTACTTACATTTTGAACTTTTGGTTTGATGAAGGGCACAACATTTTGTTGATACATGTGCTACTTATAAAGATAGATGTGTGATGTGTTTAATCAGTTTATTTTGTTTTGTTTTTTGTGTTTTTTTGTTTTGGTTTGTGTTGTGAGATGTTATTGGTAGTTATTTCTGAGGGCAGGTTCATTGTTAGGGCTATTGTGGATAGAAGATGTTTAATTCCCTGGTTAATACGAGTAATGGTAAGGTAAACAACAGCGGGTGGGAGTTGTTTGCGTGCTGTTGGACAAGGTTTAAGGTTCTTATATTTATTTATTAAGGCAGTTGGCTTGGTGAATTGCTTGTTCTAGCTAGCTAGGTGATCAAGTTGAAATTCGCTCTATCGGAAAGGTAGTTTACTATAAACGCGTGATGAAATAGGAGGAAGCTGAGCTTGCTCGCCACAAAGAAGCAGCCTGCGACCGCATAGCGTGGCTAGTAGAAGGTAAAGACTCCGACAAATGGGATCTAGTGTTATGGATGGAAATACAATAAATGCCATTAATTATGAGCTTATCGATGTCACGTTCTGTCGTGAAATGTAACAATAAGCCAGACTTTCATGTTGTTTTGACGGGGCGTTATGCTAAACCTGAAATCATTGATATGGCGGATGCCTGTAACAGAAATGAGTGGTAAAGCATGCTTATGAAAAGGGCACTGTAAAAGCTGCTAAAGACGAATTTTGCAGTTTAATTCATGATCGAAAAAGGAGCTTGCTAAAACTATATCGAAAATGTATAATATAGTCATAACACACAGAGGTGCTCAATATTACTTGACATTAAGTATGTATATAAGACCTAACCAGGAGAATTAACTATGGCTTGTACATGATTACATTAAAATCTGGCGATTTCGCTTCCTGAGCTACGTTCCTGTTATCGAAACAGTTTGACACTGTAAAGCAGGTGAAACATTCCACGTTGCTTTGTCCGTAGGTAGACATCGCACATCCAAACACTGTAGAGCATCACATTGATTGGATTAGATCGTGCTACGCCAGCTGAAGGCACTCCAGTACCTGCATTCGAAGTTGTGGCGCTATCGAGTTCAACGTTCATGAGAGTGACGAGTGCAACTGCAAACCGAAAGGTCCTGTAACGGCAGTTTCTGAAGGTACTTTAGCGGTAGCTTTCGATCTGAGCAGAATTGATCGCTGTTTCCACTGCTGCAATATCCACGGTTTGTGGATCCGAAAAAGATATCGTGAGTTTAGCTTAGTGTAATATTGCAACTAATACTAAAGATTCCAGTCTAGTCTGGTCTTTTGATATATCTATGTGTTCACATGGTTTAATAATGAGAGCAAAGTTAAACTTTTAATAGTACAGATATTTAATGGCATTATGAGCTAATACATGTTGAGGATTGTTTGATGCATATTCATAATATTATAGACATATTGTTTGATTTTTAATGTCCGCATAAAAAGAGTGTTTTGTATCACTCCAGTGGATTAATTGCTGTACGTCCCTTTACAGTGCTATTTGTTTGTGTTAAAGTATGTCACTGTTGATATTTAGTAAACATAGTTAAATGAGGGATTATTGTGGCCTTAATCGTTATTTGGTGGTAGTTTGCGTAGCTTCACCAGATATTTAATATTGTTGATCGCGTTCTTCAAAGCTGAGAAGCATAGACTGACGATAAAATCGTTCTTGTTATTGCATCTGCTATCGGGTGATACAACCTGACGACTTGTTGGCCTTAGCTAAAACAAGTTACATCCAAGCCAGTATGGTCGCGAAATGGACCGCTTGTTTGTCTACCGGTGAACCAGTAGCGCTGGTGCATTGATGGCAATGGCTTTTGCCCAACGAACGTGGTCGGAATCTATATCGCTCAACAGGTGATCAAGCAGGTAATACAAGTGAGTGATACGTTTTAATAAAGGTCGCGTTGCGGGCGTTGATCTAATCGTGTGTTTGAAAGCTTTGGATGAAGGTAAAATTGTAGTATTAGTTGCTGGTTTCAAGGTATAACTGAATATGGTGATATGGTGACGATGAGGCCGTGGTGGCTCTGATACAACAGCTGGCTGCATTGGCAGGTGCTATGAAAAGCGGATGATATGTGAGAATTTTTACGGATGTGAGACAGCGTATATTCACAGATCCTCGCGTGGCGAAGGAGCTTTCAGTGGAAGAAGTAACGTATGGCGAAATGCCCGAAATGGCACGCCTTGGTGCGGGTGTAATGCAACCGCGTGCCGTAGAATGGTTTCTGTTATGGTGTTGTATTCATGTACGTTCATTTGGTGATAAACCGGTACTATTATTCGGGAGGATTATACTGTGGAAGCAAATGAATATTAGTACTGGCGTGCTGATGATACAAATACAGCAAAAGTAGCCCTTGTAGGCGTTGTCTCGTGAACGTTGCAGCGGCTGTATTCAAGCAATACGTAACTG